>Ga0210040_10000152_pt1 | contig 130280 bp, 160 predicted proteins | sample CryGeyCG12114_NA_FD_185462 | JGI IMG/M metagenome (GOLD analysis project Ga0210040, IMG submission 185462) | Groundwater microbial communities from aquifer - Crystal Geyser CG19_WC_8/21/14_NA (SPAdes) (version 2) | ecosystem: Environmental > Aquatic > Deep subsurface > Groundwater | place...
TATTTCTCATTATCGTTTTACTGGTGCTGGCATGGGCAATCGGACGACTCGTGACCGCATTTGCGTAAGTATTGACTTATATAACAACTTATGCTAATATAAAAAGATAATGATCTATGTGACCAAGAACCATCTGCATCTGTCGCCGGAGCGAATCGGTTAGCTTGTCATGTCCTTTTTTGATAAATAGCCGAACCTTGCTTCGGCTATTTGTTTATTAACTACGTATGACAGGAACTATATATGGAAAAGAAACAAACGATTTATCTTTCTAAAGGCAACATCACACAAGCGCTCGACGTACTCGAGCGCGAAGGGTACGAAGTACCGGAGATTGAGCTGCGTCGGCTTCATCTACGAAACCGATAATTACCAGTACGTGATAAAACGTGGCAGGCAAATCCTCCGGAGCGTGTTACGCACCCAAGGAAGTATAGGGTTTGTCGGGAGTGATGCGTACGAAGAGTATGCCGAAGAGCAATTCCAGGCGCGGCCCTATAGAGATATACTCAATGAGCGAGGAGAGCAATTGCGCTTTGCCTTGCTGTCACGGCCTGACACACTCGTGCAGAAAATGATCGCACAGGCAACGCCAATCGAACTTGTGTCGTCTTACCCACGCATCACTCGTCAAACGCTCGGCTCTCTCGGAGTCATGTATGGTGGGATCGAGGTTGTCGAAGGAAGCGTGGAAGGGGAGGTGGCAGAACGTTTTGAACTCGATGCGGCGTTCGAACTTGTATAGTCCGGTGACTCGGTTCGAAAAAACAACCTGATCATCGTGGCCGATAATCTCCGCCCAGTCCAGCTACTAAAAATAACGAAGGAAAATGACAATGAATAAGCCTCGCGAAGAATCAGAAACCTTGCAAATAACAGAGAGAAATGGCACAATAACGGCTATGGCATCACTCTCATCACAACCCTACAAAGGCACTCGAGACTACTACCCAGCTGACAAGCGTGTACAGAACTACATTTTTGGTATGTGGCGTGAAGTTGCGGAGCGATTTGGGTACGACGAATACGGTGCGCCTTTGCTTGAGCCACTTGAAGTTTATGCAGCGAAAACAGGCCAAGAAATCGTCAATGAACAAACCTACCAATTTACTGATCGTGGCGGACGCAATGTTGCCATCCGCCCAGAAATGACCCCGACGATTAGCCGTATGGTAGCTGCGCAACGTCAAGAAATGGGCTATCCAGCCCGACTCTATTCGATTGCACAGTTCATGCGTTACGAGCGACCGCAACACGGACGTGAGCGAGAATTTTGGCAACTCAATCTCGATATGTTTGGCGTTGACGGCGTTGAGGCGGATGCTGAAATCATCGCCATCAGCGACGCGATCATGCGTTCTTTTGGTGCCACGAACAAGATGTATACCATCCGCATTAACAACCGTCAGTTGATTAATTTTATGATGGCTGACTATCTCGGACTCGACATCATTCAAACTGAGCTGATGATTAAACTTTTTGATCGCAAAGACAAAATCTCGCACGAGCAATTCCGTGACCAAGCAGCTGACATCTTTGGCACCGAACAACAGGCTGCGGGACTCAGTAAAATTGCAGCCCTTCTCAGCGCGACGAGCATGGCGGAACTGCCGCTTGAGCTTCGTGACACAGAGCCTGTCCGTGAAGTTCGTGAACTGTTCACTCGTTTGCACGAAGCCGGTGTCACGAGTGCGAAATTCGACATCAGTCTTATGCGTGGCTTTGACTACTATACTGGCATGGTATTCGAAGTATTTGATAATCACCCAGACAATAACCGGTCGCTCTTTGGAGGTGGACGGTATGACGGACTTGTTGGATTATTTGGTGTCGAGCCGCTTCCGACTGTTGGTATGGCGCCGGGTGCAACGACGACTGAAAACTTCCTTCATGCTCACAAGCTGCTCCCAAAACTAGAATCAACCACTGATATTTATATGGTCGTGCTCGGTGACAATACGCTGAAGAGCGCCCAAAAAGTTGCGACAGCGCTTCGTTCTGAAGGGGTAAAAGTAGCGGTCGACATCACTGGTCGCAAGCTCGATAAACAGATCAAATCTGCTGTTAAAATGAAAGTGCCATACATGCTTTTCATTGGCGAAAAAGAAATAGAAGACGAAACATATCGACTCAAAGACGTGAAGAGCGAAGACGAAACAGCCCTAAGTGTTGAGCGTATTGTGACGCAAGTTGCCGACTATCGCCGCAAGGCAGATGACGACATTTAAGAGTGCGATAACCCTAGCGGTTTGTCACATATGTTGAAGCTGTTAAACTAGATAGCTATGAAACATACCGCTACAAAACTATCCGATACAAAGACGAAATTGATCGTTTCCCTAGATGCTAGTGATCTTCAGGCAGCAAAAGCTGAGGCCCTGAAACATTTGGCGCCAAGTCTTAAAATGCCAGGTTTCCGACCAGGCAAAGTGCCGACGAAGGTTGCAGAAAAAAACATGGACCCTGCTCAGCTAGCCAATGAAACTGTCGAGCATGCGATCAACCGCGCTGTGAATGAAATTGCAGAAAAAGAAGACTATCGTATCCTTGACCGTCCGCAAATAGATCTCAAAGACTTTAAGCCTTACGAATCTTTAGAATTCGAAGCTGAAGTCGAGCTACTTCCAGAAGTAACACTCGGTAACTACAAAAAATTGAAGGCGAAAAAGGACGACGTCAAGATCGAGAAATCTGAAATTGATGATGTCATGAAACGTATTCGTGAACAATTTGCTGAGAAAAAAGAAGTCACACGTGCCGCCAAAGACGGCGATGAGACGGTTATTGATTTTGTTGGTAAAAAAGACGGGGAAGCATTTGATGGTGGAACAGCACAAGACTATAGCCTCAAGCTAGGGTCGGCGTCGTTTATCCCTGGATTTGAAGAAGCAATTGTTGGCCACAAAGCTGGCGAGAAGTTTGATGTACTATTGAAGTTTCCCGATGACTACCACGCTGAGCATCTCAAGGGTGCAGAAGTAGTATTCGAAGTTACTTTGAAGACTGTTGAGGAAGTTGTTTTACCAAAGCTCGATGATGAACTAGCGAAAAAAGCGGGTCCGTTCCAAACGGTTGCTGAGCTCGAAGAAGATGTTCGCAAAGAACTGACGGCACAAAAAGAAAAGTCCGTTGATGACAAATACAAGGATGATCTCGTCGGTGAACTCGTTAATGCTAGTAATGTGCCAGTACCTGAGCTACTGGTAAATGATCAAATCGAGTCTATTGAAAAAGATGCAATGCAAAACCTCATGTACCGCGGCATGACACCTGACCAGTACCTTGCCTCAAGTGGCTATGCTTCTGTTGAAGAGTGGCGCGAAAAGGAATTTAAAGAAGCTGCGGAACGTCGAGTGCGAGCTGGTTTGGTTCTCGCTGAGCTGTCGAAAGCAGAAAAAATACAGGTCAGTCAATCTGATCTCAATGATCGCCATGTAACGATGGTTGAGCAGTACAAGAGTAATCCTGAAATTTTGAAGCAGCTTGATACACCTGAATCGCGTCGAGACCTTGCAAATCGAGTACTCACAGAAAAAACCGTTGATCGTTTAATCGAATTAAACTCGAAATAACGAAGCCACGATTCAAACTAGCACTCACTTGTAGTGAGTGCTAGTTTTGTATATACTAAAGACATGAATAAGCCTACCAACTATCTCGTCCCAACAGTCGTCGAAAAAAGTTATGACGGTGAACGTGCCTTTGACATCTACTCACGCCTTCTAAAGGAACGCATCATTTTTCTTGGCGAAGAAGTGAATGAGCATACTGCGAACATTGTTGTGGCTCAGCTCCTCCATCTTGCCTACGAAGATCCAAATAAAGACATCTCACTCTATATCAACAGTCCTGGCGGTAGCGTGTACGATGGCCTCGCTATTTATGACACAATGCAGTTTATCAAGCCAGATGTCGCTACCTATGGAATGGGCCTCCAGGCGAGTATGGGAGCCTTCTTGCTTTCGAGTGGTGAAAAAGGGAAGCGTTTCGTATTGCCGAACTCACGTGTCATGATCCACCAACCAAGCTCAGGTACACAAGGCAAAGTGACTGATCAAGAGATTACCCTTCGTGAAACGGTACGCATTAAACGACTTTTGAATGAAATCCTTGCCAAGAATACAGGTCAGAAATTAGCCAAAATCGAAAAAGACGTTGATCGCGACTTTTGGATGGACGCGAAAGAGGCCGTTGAATATGGTCTTGCTGATAAAGTTATAACTAAAATTTAATTCTTACCTCCAATTTATTGTTTTAACTAAAAAATATGTTATAACTATAGTAGCGTTTTTATCATCCACATGAGGAGGAAGCGTGTACGTTTTTACCCTAGTAATGACGCTCGTGATTGTTATTGTTGCTATCTTTAGTATCGTCATAGTTGTGAGTACGGTTCTCAATAACGATAGCTGTCCGCTATTTATCCGGCGTACGGCTGCAGTTTCGGGTGTATTTGTACTTGTTCGTGCACTGACTTACGGTTTTGGCCAGTGGCTCCCCGTGGCAGGTGCATTGATCGACTTCGTCTCGTTCGTACTGGCGGGATGTGCGATGGTACGAACATACCGGCACGTCGTCACTGCGCCAACTGTACGGCAAGTACCGGTCGACGAAGGTGAGTGGCAGCGTCTGCGCGGTGAGCTGTATGAATGGCTCGATCGTCACGATGCATGATTAGTTCACGGGTAACGGGTAACGTGTATGTGGCAAGATGGGTTGGAGGCAATTATCCAGCACATCTTGCCACACAAATTCTGCTCTCACAGCGTGAGGGCATTTTTCATGTCCATATGCTTGACAGTTTGACATTTTCTCACCTATACTGAGAGGTAATGAAGTCAGTGACAGCGTAGGTTAATATGCACACACGCCAACGGCGTGGCGTTTTTGTGTGCAAATCTAGGCGCGGAGATCTTCTAGCCACGAGAAGTATCAGAACAATTTAACTGCGAGGAGCATATAGGTTTATGGCCACAAACCCTACCGGAAGCACTAAGCGCGTCTACTTCACAGAAGACGACACCGCGCTTGAACTGCCAAATCTTATCGCCCACCAGCTCGACTCTTGGAAAGAGTTTGTAGCGACGGGACTCGGCGAAATTTTCGCTGAAATTAATCCAATTGAAGACTACACGGGCCAAAAGCTTGAACTTCGATTCAAGGATTATCACTTCGAAGATCCTAAGGCGAGCGAAGCGTACGCACGCGACAACAATGTAAGTTTCGAAGCACCACTCAAAGCACAAGTTGAACTGACAAACAAAGTCACTGGTGAAGTTAAAGAGCAAGAAATCTACCTCGGTGACTACCCTTGGATGACTGAGCGCGGTACATTCGTGATCAACGGTGCTGAACGTGTCGTTGTCTCTCAGCTGATCCGCTCAAGCGGTATCTTCTTTACTGCTGACAACCATGGTGGACGACGTGATTATGGCGCAAAGCTGATTCCGGGCCGTGGCGCATGGCTTGAGTTTGAAACTGCAGCGAACGGTGCAATGTACGTTAAAATTGACCGCCGCCGTAAGATTCCTGTCACGACACTTCTCCGTGCACTTGGATACCCAACTAACAGTGCTATCAAAGAACTCTTTAAGGACGTTGACACTGGTGACGCCAATTACATCGACGCAACATTTGAAAAAGACCCAGCGAAGGGTACGAATGATGCTCTGATCGAAGTCTACCGCCGACTCCGCCCAGGTGACCTCGCGACTGTCGACAACGCTAAGCAAATGATCGAGCGTATGTTCTTTGATTTCAAACGATTCGACCTTTCTCGTGTCGGTCGCTACAAGATCAACCAACGCCTCGGTATCGACATAGCAAACACGACGGAAAATCGTGTCATGCGTCTCGAGGACCTCGTGGCTATTATCTCTGAGATTATCCGCCTCAATATTACTCAGGATGCCCCTGACGATATTGACGCACTCTCTAACCGCCGCATCAAACTCGTTGGTGAACTCGTTGCGCGCCAATTCCGTATCGGTATGCTCCGTATGGACCGAAACGCAAAAGACCGTATGAGCGTCTCTGACATTGAGAATGTCACTCCTGCGCAGTTGATCAACGCACGTCCTGTGGTTGCTGCGGTTCGTGAATTCTTCGCAAGTTCACAGCTCTCACAGTTCATGGACCAGACGAACCCACTTTCTGAGCTGTCACACAAACGACGCCTCAGTTCAATGGGTCCTGGTGGACTTTCTCGCGAACGTGCTGGTCTCGAAGTTCGTGATGCTCACCCGACTCACTATGGTCGCGTTGACATTATCGAAACGCCAGAAGGTGCCAACATTGGACTGGTGCTCAACATGGCAAGTTATGCTCGTGTGAATGAGTACGGTTTTCTCGAAGCTCCATACCGACGCGTTGTTAACGGTAAGGTGACTGACGAAGTCGTTTACCTTGATGCTGCCGAAGAAATGAAAGAAGTCATTGCCGAATCAGGTAATGCACTCAACAAAGACGGCTCATTTGTCGAAGAACGCCTCAGTGTTCGTAATCACCTCACTCCAGAGGAATCTGATGCTAGCGAAGTTACCTTTATGGATGCAGCTCGTAAGCAAGTTATTGGATCAACCGCCGCTCTTGTCCCATTTGTTGAAAAGAACCGTATTGACCGAAACTTGACTGGTTCAAACATGCAACGTCAGGCAGTTCCACTCGTGAAGACTACGAGTCCTATCGTCGGTACCGGTGTCGAAGGTATTATCGCTCGTAACACTTCTCAGCTCATTGTTGCTGATGCTGATGGTGAAGTTGTCCGTGCAGACGGTGATGAAATTCACGTTAAGTATGGTAGTGCCGATGTTCGCATCTACAACCCAATTCACTTCCAACAAAGTAACGACGACCGCTCAATCAACCAACGTACAGTTGTCGTTCGTGGCCAAAAAGTTAAAAAAGGCGACGTCCTGATCGAAGGCGCTAGTATCGCTGATGGCGAACTTGCGCTCGGTCGTGACCTTATGGTTGCCTTTATGCCTTGGGGTGGATACAACATGGATGACTCGATTATCCTAAGCTCTCGTCTCGTTCGCGATGATGAACTTACGAGTATCAATATCCAGGACTTCATGGTTGAAGTCCGTGAAACGAAGCTTGGTCCTGAGATTGTCACCCGTGACATTCCAAACGTATCCGAAGACTCTCTTCGCCACCTCGATGACAGCGGTATCGTCCGCGTCGGTGCTGAGGTCAAATCTGGCGATGTCCTCGTCGGTAAGATTACGCCAAAGGGTGAGCAGGAACTGAGTTCAGAAGAACGGCTCCTCCGCGCTATCTTCGGTGAAAAAGCCAAAGACGTTCGCGATACCTCACAACGTATGAGTAATGGTAAGCAGGGTAAAGTTGTCGGCGTCAAGGTCTTCTCTCGTGAGAATGGTCATGAACTTAAAGCCGGTGTCCTCATGCAGATCCAGATCTTTGTCGCTCAAATGCGCAAAGTCAACGTCGGTGACAAGCTTGCTGGACGTCATGGTAACAAGGGTGTTGTCGCTCGAATCTTGCCTGAGGCTGACATGCCATTCATGGAAAACGGCGAACCTGTCGATGTTATCCTCAACCCGCTTGGTGTCCCATCTCGTATGAACCTTGGTCAGCTGTTTGAGACTCACATTGGTATGGCTGCACGCGCTCTTGGCTACAAGGTCGCAACGCCACCATTCAACGGTGTGCCAAATGATGTGATTGTCTCCGAGCTCATAAAAGCCGGTCTCCCTGGTGACGGTAAAGTTCAGCTCTTTGACGGACGTACCGGTGAAGCATTTCAGGAACGAACGACTGTGGGAAGTATGTACATTATCAAGCTTCACCACATGATCGCGGACAAGATCCACGCGCGCTCAATTGGACCATACACTATGGTTACCCAGCAGCCACTCGGTGGTAAGGCGCAAAATGGTGGTCAGCGATTCGGAGAAATGGAAGTATGGGCCCTCGAAGCATATGGTGCTGCTACTACGCTTCAGGAAATGCTCACCATCAAATCTGACGACGTCTATGGACGTGCCAAAGCGTACGAGTCAATTATTAAAAATGAACCAATTACAGGTCCAAAGATTCCAGAGTCATTCAACGTCCTTGTAAAAGAGCTCCAAGGCCTTGGTCTACGTGTAGATCTCGTTGACGAATCAGAAGACGAAATCATCGACGCCGAAGCAGTCATCGTGGGAGATACACTCGACGATGATGCACCTGTCGCACAAGTGACAGCAGTATCTGATGATGCGCCAGCTGATGACACGGTGGGAGATGAAGCTGATGAATTTGGTGATATTGACCTCGGTGATGGAATGAGTATTGAAACTGCTGAAGAATTTAAAGAAGAAGGGGAGGCATAAAGATGGCCCGACTCGTTAACGACACCAGTATCGCTGATTTCGATGCGGTACGACTGGCCGTAGCTAGTAGTGACGACATCCTAAAATGGAGTTACGGTGAAGTCACCAAACCTGAAACGATCAACTATCGTACTCAAAAGCCAGAGCGCGACGGTCTGTTCTGTGAACGGATCTTCGGCCCTGTTAAAGATATCAATCCACACGACGCAAAACTCAAAGGTGTCCGTTCTCGTGAAGCAGCTGTCGATAAGAACGGTGAGCTAGTTACGAAGTCTATCGTTCGCCGTGAGCGCATGGCTCACATCACCCTTGCAGCTCCTGTTGCTCACATTTGGTTTATGCGCGGCGCTCCAAGCGCTATGGCACTCCTTATCGGTGTACCGGTTCGTGCGCTCGAGCGAGTTGCTTACTTTGCAAGCTACATTATCCTCAGTGTTGATGGTAAGAAGCGTGAGCAATACTTGGCTGATGCTGAAGCTGAACTTGAAGCTGGTAAAATGGCAATCAAAATTCGTTTTGAAAAAGCTGCCGAAGACGAAGCGGCGGACGTGAAGCAGCTTGCTGCCGAGCAAACTCGTGAACTCGAAGAGCTGAACGAAAGTTACCTCCAGAAGAAATCTCAACTGGATAGCCTTGTTCGTGCTGCACTCATTAACGAAAACGATTACCGTGATCTTCCTGAAGAGTACGCCGACATAGCCGAAGTTGGCATGGGTGGTGAAGCGCTTTACAAACTGCTCAAAAGTATCAATATTGATACGCTTATCAAAGAGCTGAGCGAAGAAGCCGAGGGTGCAAAGGGTCAACGCAAAAAGAAGTTGATGAAACGCCTCAAAGTTCTCGAAGGTATGCAGCGTGCTGGTATTAAACCTGAAAGTACGACGATCTCAGTGTTGCCTGTCATTCCTCCGGACCTTCGTCCGATGGTGCAACTGACGGGTGGACGTTTTGCGACGTCTGACCTAAACGACCTCTATCGCCGTGTTATTAACCGAAACAACCGTCTCAAGAAACTGATTGATCTCAATGCGCCAGAAGTGATTCGACGCAACGAAATGCGAATGCTCCAGGAAGCTGTCGATGCGTTAATCGACAACTCTGCAGCTCGCGGTGGCCGTGCTGTCTCTGCAACAGGTGGACGCCGACGCCTGAAATCACTCTCTGACATGCTCAAGGGTAAGCAGGGTCGTTTCCGTCAGAACCTTCTCGGTAAGCGTGTTGACTACTCTGGGCGTTCAGTCATTGTAGCTGGTCCGGAACTCAAGATTCACCAATGTGGACTACCAAAGCAAATGGCGCTTGAACTCTTCAAACCATTTGTTATTAGCTGGTTGCTCCGAGGCGAGTACGCTCACAATATCCGCTCAGCAACTCGTTTGATCGAAGCAGGTGAAAGTATTATCTGGGATGCACTCGACGAAGTCATTAAGGGCAAGTACGTGCTCTTGAACCGAGCACCGTCACTTCACCGTTTGTCTATCCAGGCGTTCCAGCCTAAGCTCATCGAAGGTAAGGCAATTCAGCTTCACCCACTCGTTTGTAAGGGATTCAACGCTGACTTTGATGGTGACCAAATGGCGGTTCACTTGCCACTCTCTGACGAAGCGCAGCGTGAAGCTCGTGACCTCATGAGTGCAACGAACAACCTCTTGAAGCCTGCAGATGGATCTCCGATCCTCAACATCGCTCAGGACATTGTCCTTGGTTGTTACTACTTGACCTACCCAAAGCCGAACGCGCAAGTCGATACGCCACGACCATACAGCTCAGTTGCTGAAGCTATCATGGCCTTCGAAAAAGGTGTCATCAAACTCCAAACTCCTATCCGTGTTTTCACGAAGGGTGAGCGCCGCGAGACGACACTTGGCCGTGTTTATTTCAACGAAGTATTGCCTGCAGACTTCCCGTACATTGAAGACACGATGACAAAGAAGGCATTGAACCGCGTTCTTGCACGTATTTTCAACCGTTACGGTAGCCAGCAAACTGCTCACAGCGCTGATGATATCAAGGACTTGGCTCTCGAATACGCAACGGCTTCAGCTGTTTCAACAGGTATGACCGATTACTTCGATGTTCCTGAAATGGCCGACATCATCGCTGAAGGTGATACTCGTACTGCTCAAGTATCTGAACAATACGAACAAGGTCTGATTACTGACGACGAACGCTACAGCCTCACCGTTGAGACATGGCGCAATATCGACAAGAAGATCGACGGTGTGCTTTCTGAGCGCATCAAACACGAAGACACTTCAATCGCCGTCATGGTTGACTCTGGTGCTCGTGGTACGCTCTCTAACATTAAATGGGCAACCGGTATGATCGGTGTTGTTGTGGACGCGACTGGTAAGGAAATTGAGCTGCCAATCCGTTCATCATTCAAAAAAGGTCTTTCACCACTTGAAGCCTTCGTGGCAACACGTGGTACTCGAAAAGGTCTGATTGACACCGCACTGAAGACTGCTGACTCAGGTTACTTGACTCGTCGTCTCGTCGATGTCTCTCAAGACATCTTTACAGTAAGCGACGAAGCAGAAGATCCAGGATTTACTATCTACCGTGCTGAAACAGAAGAGACAATGGTTGACTTCGGTACACGACTTTACGGTCGTTACGCCGCTGTAAACGTGAAGTCTTACGTCAAAGCCGGTGAGCTGATCACACGCGAGATTGCAGATAGCATTGAAGCTGATGAATCAGTCACTGAAGTGGCAATCATGAGCGTCCTGACGGCAAACAATCTCCGTGGTGTGCCACAAAAGAGTTATGGTATCGACATGGCAACAGGTACGCTCGTTGCAGCCGACCAGCCAGTTGGTGTCATCGCCGCACAGTCAGTCGGTGAGCCAGGTACACAGCTGACGCTTAATACGTTCCACGCAGGTGGTGCTGCCGGTAACGACATCACCCAGGGTCTCCCGCGTGTTGACGAGCTCTTTGAATCTCGTACACCGAAGGGTGAAGCTTACCTCAGTGAAGTAACGGGAACAGTCCAAGTGTGGGAAGATGGTGATAAATATGTCGTTCAAGTCACGCCAAAGCAAGGTAAAGTCGAACGACTCGCTCTCAACGGCCAAATCGTTCGTGTCAAATCTGGCACTGACGTAACTGCTGGTGATGTCCTCGCTTCAAACGATGATGAATCACTTCCTGTGATTGCACCATTCGATGGAAAAGTCGAAACAACAAAGAAAGAGCTCATCATCACGAGCGGTGCGAGTGGTCCAGTTCGTTATGAAATCCCAGGCTTCAAACAAGTGTCCGTTTCTGACGGTGACGAAGTTGAAGTCGGTGATCGTCTGACGACTGGTTCAATCAACCTTCATGACCTCATGCGTCTCAAGGGAATCGAAGCAACGCAGCGCTACATGATCAACGAAGTGCTCCGTATTTACGCAGCACAAGGTGAAGCAGTTGCCGGTAAGCACCTTGAGATCATCGTCCGTCAAATGTTCTCACGCGTTCAGATTGAAGAACCAGGTGACACACCGTTTGTTACTGGTGACATCGTCTCCAAGGCTGCTGTTGTTGAAGCAAACCGCGAATTGTCCACTGAAGGCAAAGAGCTCGCCCAGTTTACCCAGCTACTCCTCGGTATTACCAAGGTTTCTATCTGGTCTGACAGCTTCCTCTCTGCTGCATCGTTCCAGGACACGACTCGTGTACTGATCAACGCTGCAACGAGTGGTCGCGTCGACAACCTCTATGGACTCAAGGAAAATGTTATCATCGGTCGCAAGATTCCAGTTGGAACCGGCGTCGTCAATGGTAACTTGATCAAAGAAGAGTCTGTCGAAGAATAAACCCTTCGATGCCCGCCTCGAAAGCAGCTCCCATAAGGGGGCTGCTTTCATTTCAGCTCTGTATGTTTTGTCTCCCATCTCGACAAGAGGACAAAAAACTGCTAGGATAGTTCTTGAGTTTCTTCTTTTGGACTTATGAGGTAACAAAAGTGTGTACACCCTCACAATTCACAAAAGGTATGACATCCAATCAGTATGCTGAACTGAGAGGATACGACTGAAGCAATATTAATTGATAAGTATTAATGAAAGATAAGGATTTTCTTTTTCATGCCAACAATCAATCAACTGGTTCGCAAGCCTCGTCAAACAGCTGCGAAAAAGAGTAAGTCACCGCATCTTGGCCGTATTCACAATGCGCTCAAGAGTCGATATTACGAACAAAACAGCCCACTTAAGCGTGGTGTCTGTATTAAAGTAACTACCAAAACACCGAAAAAACCGAACTCTGCACTTCGCAAGGTCGCTCGTGTCCGTTTAACTAATGGTCAAGAAGTCTGGGCTTATATCGGTGGTGAAGGTCATAATCTCCAGGAACATGCCGTTGTGCTCGTTCGTGGTGGACGCGTGCCGGATCTTCCAGGTGTTCGTTATCATATCGTTCGCGGTGCACTTGACCTCCAAGGGGTCGCCAAGCGACAACAAGGCCGTTCAAAATACGGTGCTAAAAAGGATACTAAATAATCATGCCACGTAAAGTTACCAAATCACTCCAGCGCATTCCAGCGCCTGATCGTAAATACCAGAGCATCATGGTTGCTCGTTTGATCAACAAATCTATGCTTGATGGTAAAAAACTGCTTGCTGAACGTGCTGTCTACAGCGCACTCGAAACAGCTGCAAAGAAACTAAAGAGCGAAGACCCACTTGAAGTGTTCGAAACGGCTCTCAAGAACATTCAACCAAGCTTCGAAGTAAAATCTCGTCGTGTTGGTGGTGCAAACTACCAGATTCCATTCCCAATCCAGGGACATCGCCAGAATCACTATGCGTTCATGTGGCTCGTTCAATCGGCCCGCGCTCGTCGTGGTATGCCATTTGACCAGCGTCTTGCTGCTGAAATCGTCGATGCACACAACCAAGCAGGTGCTGCGTACAAGAAAAAAGAAGACACCCACCGAATGGCTGAAGCCAACCGAGCATTCGCTCACTTCGCGCGTACATAATCTACTTGCTCGAGTACATAACTATTAAGAAAAGGGAACTATGGCAGATACGAAAAATATTCCCCTGAAAGACTATCGCAATATTGGAATTATTGCGCATATTGACGCAGGGAAGACAACGACTACCGAAGGTATTCTCTACCGTACTGGTATCAATCACAAGATTGGTGAAGTCCGTGGAGATGGCGACGGTGCAACCACAGACTGGATGGCACAGGAAAAAGAGCGTGGTATTACCATTACCAGCGCCGCTGTGACGTGTTTTTGGAAAGGTCACAAAATCAACATCATTGACACACCGGGTCACATTGACTTCACAGCTGAAGTTGAGCGTTCACTTCGTGTGCTCGATGGTGCGGTCACTGTCTTTGACGGTAAAATGGGCGTCGAAGCTCAATCAGAAACAGTCTGGCGCCAGGCGAACAAGTATGGTGTGCCACGAATTTGTTTCATCAACAAGATCAACCAAACCGGTGGCGATTTCTACAAATCACTTGATTCAATCCACAACCGTTTAAGTAAGCATGCGCTCCCTGTTCACTTGCCAATTGGCTTTGAAAAAGACATTAACGGTGTCATCGACCTCGTTGACATGAAAGCCTACACGTACGATGACTACACTGACAAAGAATTGGTGCAAGGTGAAATTCCTGTCGATATGCTCGACAAAGCAAAGAACGCACGTTCTCTCCTCGTTGAAGCAGCGGTCGAAGCTGATGATGAACTCTTTGAGCGTTTCCTGGAGCAAGGCGAGGATTCAATTTCTATCGATGAACTCAAATCAGCACTTCGTAAACGAGTACTCGGTGGTGACTTTTACCTCGTCAGTGGTGGTGATGGTCGTGGTGTAATTGTCGAAAAACTGCTCGACATCATGTCTGACTACCTGCCGAGCCCTCTCGATGTTGATGCGATTTGGGGTAAGAACCCAAAGACTGGCGAAGAAGTCAGTCGTAAGCCGGATGCGAGTGAGCCAATGGCGGGACTCGCTTTCAAGATCGCAACGGACCCATTTGTCGGTAAGCTGATTTTCGTCCGTGTGTACTCAGGTAAGCTGAACGCTGGATCATATGTTCTCAACACCACAACTGGTGAAAAAGAACGCGTTGGCCGTATTGTTCGTATGCATGCCGACAAGCGTGAAGACATCGACGAAATCGCTGCCGGCGACATCGCCGCAGTCGTTGGACTCAAAAGTACCTTTACTGGTGCAACACTCTGTGACGTTGCGCACCCAATCGCTCTAGAATCAATCGAATTCCCTGAACCACCTGTATCAATCGCTGTCGAGCCGAAAACAAAAGCCGACCAAGAAAAAATGGGTATTGCCTTGCAGCGCCTCGCTGAAGAAGACCCAACTTTCCGTGTTCACACCGACGACGAGACTGGCCAAACCATCATGAGCGGTATGGGTGAGCTTCACCTCGATATCCTGATCGATCGTATGAAGCGAGAGTTTAAAGTCGAAGCAAATGTGGGTGAACCACAGGTTGCCTTCCGTGAAACTATTCGTGGCACGTCTGATGTCCAAGGAAAGCACGCGAAACAGTCTGGTGGACGTGGTCAGTACGGTGACGTCTGGGTACAATTCGAACAAACCGAATCCAAAGAAGGCTTTGAATTCATCGATGCCATCAAAGGTGGTGTGGTTCCGCAGGAATACCGCAAACCTGTCGAGGCTGGTATTCGTGAAACGCTCGAGGGCGGTGTCATTGCTGGATATCCAGTGATTGGCATTAAGGCAACACTCCATGATGGTAGCTACCACGATGTAGACTCAAGCGAACTTGCCTTTAAGCTTGCAGGATCACTTGCTGCCCGTGAAGGAATTAAGCAGGCAAAACCTGTATTGCTTGAGCCAGTAATGCGCGTTGAAGTCACGACACCAGAAGACTTCATGGGTGACATCATTGGCGACTTAAACGCTCGTCGTGGCCGTATTGAAGCGATGGAAGACCTTATGGGTGGCGCTAAACTGATCAAAGCCTTCGTGCCGCTTGCCAGCATGTTTGGTTACACGGGCGATATTCGTTCAATGAGCCAAGGACGTGCGGCAAGTACGATGGAGCTTGCTCAGTATGAAGAAGTTCCACCAAACGTTGCGCAAGAGATCATTGAAAAAAGATCTTCGAAATAAACAATGATGGCGTCCTAGCAAGGGTGTCGTCATTGTAAAGTGTCGCAGGTAACACTTTACAGGTACGGGGAAAACCTCTATAATTTCCCTCATACGTGCTGCGAGAACTCTTCTTTATGCACTGAAAATATAATTAATAGGAGATATAACTACATGGCGGATTTTGACCGAACCAAGCCTCACGTTAACGTCGGTACCATGGGTCACGTTGACCACGGTAAGACAACTTTGACTGCGGCTATCACTTCAGTACTTGCAAAGCGATACCCAACTGCTACTAACAAGAAAGTCGACTACGCACAGATCGACAACGCCCCTGAAGAGAAAGCTCGTGGTATTACCATTGCTACTTCTCACCAGGAATACGAGTCTGAAGCTCGTCACTACGCTCACGTTGACATGCCAGGACACGCCGACTATGTCAAAAACATGATCACGGGTGCTGCACAGGTTGATGGTGCAATCCTCGTTGTTTCAGCTGCTGACGGCCCAATGCCACAGACGCGCGAACACGTACTGCTTGCCCACCAAGTCGGTGTGCCTAAGGTTCTTGTCTTCTTGAACAAAATGGACATGGCTGACGAAGAGCTCGTTGAGCTTGTCGAAGAAGACGTTCGCGATCTCCTTGAAAAGAACGGTTTTGACCGCGACGCTCCAATCATCAAAGGTTCAGCTCTCAAAGCTATCGAAGGTGACGAAAAGTACGAAGACGCTATCATGGAACTCGTTAAAGCTATGGACGACTACGTTGAAGAGCCAACTCGTGAACTCGACAAGCCTTTCCTGATGCCTATCGAAGACGTTTTCTCAATCAAAGGTCGTGGAACTGTCGCGACTGGGCGTATTGAGACTGGTATCGTCAAGATCAACGATGAAGTTGAGATCGTTGGTATCAAAGAAGCAGCTCGCAAGACTGTCGTGACGGGTATCGAAGCTTTCAAAAAGAATCTTGACCAAGGTCAAGCAGGTGACAACGCAGGACTCCTCCTCCGAGGTGTTGAGCGCGAACAAATCGAACGCGGTCAAGTTATTGCGAAGCCAGGTTCAATCACTCCTCACACTGAGTTCGACGCAGAAGTCTACGTCCTGACAAAGGAAGAGGGCGGTCGTCACACACCATTCTTTAAGGGTTACAAGCCTCAGTTCTACTTCCGTACAACTGACGTCACTGGTGAAGTTGAACTTCCAGCCGACAAAGAAATGGTCATGCCTGGTGATACTATCACCTTCAAAGTAAAACTGCTCGCTCCGATCGCTATGGAGCAAGGTCTTAACTTCGCTATTCGTGAAGGTGGACGCACCGTTGGTGCTGGTGTTGTTACAAAGATTAACAAATAATCTCAGACAACTAAAAGTACAAAACTCCGGAGCAATCCGGAGTTTTGTCTTGTCTATAAAAGCAAACACCCGCCTCAACCTGAGACGGGGTCTGCGAAGGAAGGGCGGGTATGGGGTCATTGAAGTGAGACATGCACTTTGAGTACGTGCCAACGCGGTCCTTGGTAGTATGCACAGAGCTCGCTGACGCCGCGGTTCCCAAGGTGCGACTGACGAAGTCGTTCATTGAGTAGTGTGATCTCGGCATCGCTGAGCTGTACGTCTCTTTCAAGCAAACAAAGCTTGTTGTTGTGCGTCTCACTTATCTCTGCTAGGAGCTTGATCGTTGCATTCAGCTCATCTATTAATGATTCGAGCGTTATTAACGTTGTGGTCGTCATACTGGCCCCTTCATTGTGATGGATGACTAGGTACATAATACATAAATATGAACACATGTCAATTTACATTGTAAATGTGTTCTGTTATAGTCACTACATAATATTAACTATTTCGAGAACTCAGCCAAGCAGAAATTGACTGATCTGAACTGAGGTTACGAAATCGGGTCGCTCCGATATTAGCGAGGAGTTATTCATCATGGCTGAAAATCCAGCAGCACCACGGATTCGTATCCGTCTCAAAGCGTATGACCATAAAGTCATCGACCAATCAGCAAAGCAAATTATTGATACTGCACTTCGAACTGGTGCAAGCATTGCTGGTCCTGTGCCACTTCCTACTCGTCGTAGCACATTCACAGTAGTGAAGTCACCACATGTTTACAAAAAAGGTGGTGAGGCCTTTGAGATGCGTGTTCATAAGCGTTTGATTGATATCATTGGTGCAACCCCAAAGACAATCGACTCACTGCAAAACCTCAGCCTTCCAGCTGGGTGTGACGCAGAAATTCGTATGTAAATTCACTCAATATATAAAATAACCCCTCGCTCTGAGGGGTTATTTTATATACGGAACAAGAGTAATTGTAGTTCGAAAATGCGACAGGAGCCGCGTGGGTGTTAGGTGACGCCTTTGTCACCTAACTTGATCCTCAGCGCTTGTTTCGGCACTGTTCGGGGCTGGTGCAGCTACGGATGTGCTTGGTGCAGCGCCAACGAAGTGCTCGGGCAATGATTGACTGCATATAGGGCTCCTGTCGGTTCTTCTAGACACGGTTTCATCAAGCAGTATGCTCAATAAAAGTCTAGAAGGACAAAGTATATCACGATAACGTAAGAACAACAATAACTAGTGCTGTCGCGAACAATGGTACAATATGCCTATGCCTACAAAAAAGAAAAAACAAACAACCGAAAAAGATAGTACATACTTTCTAAAACTTATCATTTATATTGTCCTCGGGACGTTCTGGCTAAAGTTTTCTGTTCCATTACAACTTGGACCAATACTTCTCAGCGGCATACCAATCGGCCTTTTTATTGGGCTTTTAATTGCGAGCCACGATCACTTCCAGGTAGACAGAAAAGTTGAGTATGCCGTACTGATCCTTATGACCGTACTAAGCTACTTTTTACCTGCCGGAATTCTCATTTAACCTGATCATACGCATATCCGGGTGCAATTTGTCGGATCACTTCGTCATATGTAAGGCCTGAAGTTGCAACTGATCGCGCCATTGGAATACCAAGGTAGCGATAATGCCATGGTTCAAAAGCAACACCCGTGATCGGGCGTTTGCCTTCAGGGTATCGTTGTACAAAACCGTATTTAGGGGCGTTTTCCTTTAGCCATCCCGCAGCAACTTGTGAGAGCGAACAGGAATCGCTATCTTCTTCGCATGCACTCGATACGGTTGATAAATCGATCGAGAGTCCAGTGTGGTGTTCGCTCGTCCCGGGCTTTGCAACATACAGTGCAGCCATTTCAGCCCCTTGTTTTGCGACGAAATCACTGTATAGCTTTTGTTGATCATTCACAGACCGGTAGGCGCTCGAGATCATGAGCTCAATACCATTTTGTTCAGCAGCGTCAAATAATCGTCGGAGGGGTTGTTCGATGGTTTTTTGCACTTGCATTTCAGCGTCACTGTCACCATGTGCAAGACTGGTATCAATTAAGTCAGGCGCCTGAAAATCAGCCGGCAGTGAGCGTACATTTGATGTGAGGCTCCAAATGTTACCTGTTTTAAATAACGTCCAGTTGGGCACAGTGAGAGGGCGGGTGGTGTCGGGCAATGATACTTTGCCAACAGTGCCGGCAAGTGTCGCATTTTGTGCAATCACGCCATCATATAGATTGCTTGTTTGCCTCAGAATCATAAAGGCCCAAAGACCAATTGCAATGAGTCCAACGACAAGCAGCCAAAAATTAAACAGGTGTAATACAGATGTTTTTCGCGTCATATATTCCATGATACGACATTATCGGCTAAAAAGGTTGATGGTACTCAAGCTTTTAACGTACAATGACGATAACTATTTATGAGTCGCCGTATAATTATCAGTATATGCATTAGCCTGATCGCCGTCACGACAGTGGCATTAGTGAGCATCTATCCTTCTCAAGCGACATCTTCTGCAAATTGTAAATCTACTGACGCGTTTTGCTATGCGCCACAAGTAGTAACGAAGCTTGATAGGCTTGATTCGGTGCAGCTACCAAAAATCGCAACCCCAAGCTGGATGACTACACAGTCAACAACTTCTGCGGCACGACAGGTAACGTATACAGTCGCCACAAGAGGTTCGCTCAGTGCCGATGTGAATGAATTTGCAAGCGACGTTAATCAAACGCTTAACTCTCCATTAGGATGGTCGCGACTAGGTGTTCAGTTTGCTCAAATTGAATCCGGGGGAGAGTTTACGGTATGGCTGAGTGAAGCGTCACAAATGACGACGTTTTCTGCAAGTGGTTGCGATACAATTGTGAGTTGTACTGTAGGGAATGACGTCATTATTAATCAAACGCGTTGGCTAAATGGTTCGGACGCATGGAATGCTGCCGGTGGCAGTATTGCCGACTACCGTAAAATGGTCGTTAATCACGAAGCAGGTCATTGGCTGGGTCATGGTCACGAATTTTGTAGTGAAGCGGGTCAGCCAGCGCCCGTCATGCAACAACAAACGATCAATATGCAGGGGTGTGCACCAAATCCGTGGCCACTTGCAAATGAAATATATGCTCCAAAGCTAGGAATTCGTTCATGAGTGAGCCTAAAAAAGATGAGACTTTTATCAACCGTCACGGTCGACGTCTTGGTGTTACGACTGCAGAGTTATCTGAATTATCAATAGATGAAGCGCCAAAAATCGAGACTGATGCCGAAGAGGTAGCGACTTCCCGGTCCAAAGCAACAAAACACAAGAAATCGCCTAAAACGACACCTCAAGTTGCAGTAACAAAAGATCCATCACATGCACGCCGACGGCTCCATTTTACCCGAAAGACAAAGCTTGTCATGGGGGCGATTGTTATAGTTTTGATAGCGATACCAATTATCACTGGTGAAGCACTTCGAGCACAATATGTTGGCTCGGCGGCTTCGGCTAAAGAGGATTTCAAGAGACTCGTAAATACAGACGTGCGACCGCAACAAAAAAGCGCGGAGCTGACATCAAAACAGCTCCTCGTAACGATTACGAAACTAGAAACTATTCGCGACGCAATGTGTCCTGGTGCCCTGTGGGATAACGTTGCTACGCTGTATACTCGTGCTCAAACCGCTCATAGCGCATGTATAGCTGAGCGAGGTCGTATCGCAAGTCTGAGTACACAGCTACGAACTTTACAGAAGGAACTGGCCTACGCTGAGTTTATAGACACCGCTTTAACACAAGTTACGGCTCCATCTACAGATGCATTTGCCGTTATCAGCGCACAACAAGATAACTGGAAGCAAGCGCAAGAAAAGATTGCCAAAATAACACCTCCCTCAGAATTAGTGGCTGCACATTTGCAGCTGACTACTGCAGCACGAACGATTGTTGATGGTTGGTCTCAGCTCAATATTGCTAATAATGAACAGAATACTGACAACTTCGCTGCTGCTGAAAAACAATTAGGTGAAGGCTATGATGCGGTGCGAGCGAGCAAAGAGCTGTTTGCGAACAAAATGATAGCACAGCAAAATGTTATTACTGTGACCGCTCAAAAAATAACGAAGTAAATTCTTACGCTAGCTGCCGTTTGACATAGGGCTTGTAGGGTCATTTGGTTCAGGCGCCTCGGCAACTTTATGGAATATGGCGAAGGTCGTAAAAAATCCTAAAAGGATAAGCACGCACAAGGCAATAATTTGTCGTTTGTAACTTTTTGGTTTTGTCTCGTTCATGCTTTTATCATAACTATTTTTGTTCATTTGAAAAGCGAATAATAGCCATAAGTGGCTTGCCGATGCATATACAGGGCTGAAATATGCATCAGTTTTGGGTGTGCGAGGAGTGTTGACAACAGAGGCCGACATCTGTTACGATGAGTTGGTAACATTTACGAAAATATAAGTATTTCTTGGTGAATGAGCAGGTCTACGTGCTGGTTAACAGAGGTAGAAACCGCTCGACACCAAGAATTTTAAGTGGGAGATCAGCGATGAAAACGCTACTCGGTACCAAAATTGGTATGACCCAGATCCTCAGTGAAGACGGTGCAGTGATTCCTGTCACTATTGTCAAAGCTGGCCCATGCACCGTGACTCAGGTGAAGACTGTCGAACGCGACGGCTACAACGCAGTGCAAATTGGGTATGGAGAGGGTAAGAACCTGAGCAAGGCCGTGGCTGGACACGTAAAGCCAGCAGATATTACACCGAAGACTCTTCGGGAAGTAAGGGTTGATGAACTCAGCGACGACCTTAAGGTCGGTGCGACATTCGACGTCAACCTGTTCACTATCGGTGACTCGGTCGATGTCACGGGAACAAGCAAAGGTAAAGGTTTTGCCGGTACAGTAAAGCGTCACAACTTTAATACCAGCAAAAGTACTCATGGTGGTAATGGTAACGTTCGTAAACCAGGATCAATCGGATCTATGTATCCGCAAAAAGTCTTTCGTGGCAAACGAATGGCTGGTCGAATGGGCCATGACACCATTACGGTAAAAAACCTTGTTGTTGCCTATATCGATCCTGAAAACAACGTCATTGGCGTCAAAGGTGCTGTCCCAGGACCACGACGCGGTATTGTGACGATTGGAGGAACTAACTAATGGCTACACAGTCAACTACTACATTTTCTGACTCTGTCTTTGCAGTCGAAGTTTCTAACCACGAACTTCTCAAACTAGCATATGACTCTTATCTTGCCGCTGGCCGACTTTCAAGCGCGAACACAAAAACACGCGGTGAAGTCCGAGGTGGTGGTAAGAAACCATGGAAGCAAAAGGGAACTGGACGAGCTCGTTTCGGTTCAAGCCGAAACCCAATCTGGCGAGGTGGTGGTATTGTTTTCGGTCCTCAGGGCAATGAAAACTACCGCTTACGTCTCTCAACGACTCAAAAGCGTGTCGCGCTTCGTCAAGCACTTACTCTTGCAAAATCTGCGGGTAAAATCGTCGTATCTGACGTAGCAACAACTGGAAAGACTCGCGAAATTGCAGACTACCTCAAGAAAAATGAGCTCGCTGACACTCGTCGCGTTCTCATCGTCGTCGACGCAAAAACTCCTGAGATGATCCGTGCAACTCGCAACGTTCCGACTGTTGAGCTGCTTAGTGCTATGTACCTCTCAGTTTTCCATATCCTCAACGCCGACAAGATCATCATCGCACCAGCTGCGCTCAAGACAATTGAGGTCTGGCTGACAAAACAAGACCCAACTAACAAAGCCGCTGCCACAACAGCGTCTGAAGGAGAGGCAAAATAATGAGTGTTCTCACTATCATTCCTCGAATTTCTGAAAAGACCTACGCTAGCGCTCAGGACAATACCTACGTCTTTAACGTTCCAATTACAGCGAATAAGCACCAAGTTGCTCTTGCAGTAACAGCTGAATACAGCGTTGGTGTCGTTGACGTTCGTCTCGTCAATGTCAAAGGCAAGAAAGTTCGTGCTTTCCGCGGCAAAAAAGCACAGCCTGGCATTGCACAACGTAAAACGGTAAAGAAGGCGTATGTTCGTATCGCTGCAGGCGATAGCATCAATATCTTTAACGAAGAAACGGCAGGAGAGAAATAATGGCTATTTCTCAATACAAACCAACTACCAACGGCCGTCGTAACATGACGACCCAAGACCTTTCAGACATTACGACTCGTAAACCACTGAAAAGTCTGATCAAGATTAAGAAATCAACTGCTGGCCGTAATAATAGTGGCCGCATTACTACTCGTCACCGCGGTGGTGGAGTGAAGCAGTTCTACCGTCTCGTCAATCACCGACTTGCACCGGGCACGGTTGCAACAGTTGAGCAGATCGAGTATGACCCGAACCGTTCAGCACGCATCGCACGTGTCAAAGACCAGCATGGTCTGTACCACTATGTTCTTGCTGACAAAAATATGAAGGTCGGCGTCAAAATCTCTAGTGGCGAAGAAGCGGCTGTTGAACTCAGCAACCGTCTGCCGCTGAGTAAGATTCCTGCTGGTACGCAGATCTACAATATTGAGCTTCAGCCCGGTAAGGGTGGTCAAGCAGTTCGTTCTGCTGGCACCAAAGCTCAATTGATGGCAAAAGAAGGTGATTACGCACAAATCAAAATGCCATCTGGTGAAATTCGCCGATTCCGCGTGGAATGTATGGCAACTATCGGTATCGTTGGTAATGAGCAGCACCAAAACGTAAAAATCGGTTCTGCAGGTCGCAAACGACACATGGGTATCCGCCCAACTGTTCGTGGTGTCGTTATGAATGCCGCAGATCACCCACACGGTGGTGGTGACGGTGGACGTCACGGACCTGGTAAGCCACCACGTTCTCCTTGGGGACAGTTGGCACTTGGGTACCGAACACGGCGCCGTAAGAGTACAAATAACATGATCGTTCGCAGTCGTCATGAAGCGAAGAGGAAGAGGTAAAGTATGAGTCGATCACTCAAAAAAGGTCCATTCGTCGACTTCAAGCTCGCTAAGAAAGTAGCGGCACTCGGCGCTGACGACCGCACAGTTATTAAAACCTGGGCTCGTGCGAGCACGATTAGCCCAGACATGGTTGGCCGCACTATTGCGGTTCACAACGGACGTGTCCATGTTCCTGTCTATGTTAGCGAGAACATGGTTGGACACAAGCTTGGTGAATTTTCACCAACTCGTAAGTTCCGTCGTCACGGTGGAAAGGATAAGAAGTAATGGCTGAAGTGAAATCAACTCGCGCAATTGCACGCGGCGTTCGTCTTGCTCCACGTAAGGTAAGCCTTGTTGCTCACCTCGTACGCGGTCGTACCGTTGCTGACGCTCTTGTTATCCTTGAGCACACACCGAAGCGTGCTGCACTGACACTTACAAAAGTGATCAAAAGCGCACAGGCAAATGCAACCAATACTCACGGTATTGACGGCAAGACACTGATTATTGAGAGCCTCCAGGTAACTGCCGGTCCACGTCTCAAGCGTTTCAAGCCTGCAGCTCACGGTCGTGCACTGCCTTTCCAAAAGAAAACATCTCATATCTCTGTTGTTGTCAGCGGTGATGCAAAGGTGAAGAAACCAGCAGCACAGCCGGTTGAGAAGAAAGAGGACAAATAATATGGGCCAAAAAGTAAATCCAATTAGCATGCGCCTCCAGGTTAATAAAAACTGGAGCTCAAAATGGTTCTCCTCAAAGCGAGAATATGTACAATGGCTCGCTGAAGACATCAAAGTTCGTAAAGTAGTAGAGAAGCGATTCGAAACTCGTGCCGTGATCAACCAAGTTGAGATCGAGCGTTCCGCAAACCAAGCGACTGTTAATATCCATACCAGCAAAGCCGGTGTTGTTATCGGTCGTGGTGGTGCGGGAGTACAAGAACTCAAGGCCGATATCGAAAAGATTATCAAGATGCCCGTTCGCATCAACATCGAAGAGGTGAAGCGTCCAGAACTGGCAGCAAAACTTGTTGCTGAGAACATTGCCCGCCAACTCGAACGCCGTATCAATTTCCGACGTGCTACAAAGATGACGGCACTGAGCACAATGAATGCTGGAGCCAAGGGTATTCGTATCCAGGTTGCTGGACGACTTAACGGTGCTGAGATGTCACGCCGTGAAAAAATTATTGAAGGTTCAGTTCCACTTCACACACTTCGTGCTGACGTTGACTACCACAATGCACGAGCTCAAACTCCTGCTGGTATCATCGGCGTCAAGGTGTGGATCTATAAGGGTGAAAGGAGTTAAGACGTATGTTATTACCAAAGAAAACTAAGTTTCGTAAAGTCCGTAAGGGCAAAAACGAAGGCGTCGCGACTCGCTCCCACTACATCGCATTCGGTGATTATGGTCTGCAAAGCCTGACGAACGAACGTATTACCTCACGTCAGATTGAGTCAGCTCGACAGGCAATGACTCGCTACATCAAGCGTGGTGGTAAAATCTGGATCCGTATCTTCCCTCATACACCTGTGACTCGCAAGCCACAAGACGTAAAGATGGGTTCAGGAAAAGGTAACCCAGAATTCTTCGTCGCCAAAGTTAAGACAGGCACAGTACTGTTCGAGATGAAGGGTGTGAGCGAAGAAACAGCTCGTGAAGCAATGCGCCTCGCAGCTCATAAGCTCCCAATCAAGACTCGCTTTATCTCACGGGAGAACGCATCATGAAGATTGCTGAACTCCTCGACAAAAAGCCAGCTGAACTTGCTGAGCTGCTTGCAACAACCCAAAAGGAACTTGCAGATGCACGCCGTGGTTTAGCTGCTGGTGAACTTGCGAACCCTCGCATTATCACTGAAAACCGTAAATCAATTGCCCGTATTATGACCGTGATGAGTAACGTAACGAAACAAGAGAAGGAGGCTTAAAGATGGCTCAAAATATCATCGGGAAAGTATCTTCTGACGCTTCGGACAAGACGATTACTGTCACTGTCACACGTCGTGAGACACACCCAATTTATGGAAAACAATACACTCGTACCCGCAAATATGCGGCACACGATGAAGCAAACGCTGCCCATGTTGGTGACCTTGTTGAAATCAGTGAAGGACGCAAAGTTTCTAAGCGAAAATCTTGGAAGCTTGAGCGAATCATCGAAACCGGACATGGTAACATCGAGCTCAAGGAGGAAGAAGTATGATCCAACAAGAATCACGCCTCCGCGTAGCTGATAACTCAGGAGCGAAGTCTATCCTGTGTATCCGTGTACTCGGTGGAACGGGTCGCCGTTATGCACGCGTCGGTGACATGATCGTCGCTACAGTTAAAGACGCCAACCCGACTGGTACCGTTAAAAAGAAAAGCGTCGTTAAGGCTGTTGTGGTTCGTACGACTGACCAGATCCGTCGTAAAGATGGTTCAACTATTCGTTTTGACGAAAACGCAGCCGTTATTGTTAACGATGATAAAAACCCACGAGCAACTCGTGTCTTCGGACCAGTGCCACGTGAGTTACGCGACAAAGGCTACATGAAAATTGTTAGCCTTGCGCCGGAGGTACTCTAATATGAATACGCTCAAGATGAAAAAAGGTGACACTGTAAAGGTTATCACCGGTGATCACAAAGGAAAGACAGCAGTTATTGTTGCTGCCTACCCAAGCAAAATGGCTGTTGCGCTCGAAGGCATTGGTCTGGTCAAGCGTAACATTAAGCCATCACAGACAAACCCACGTGGTGGTACCAAAGAAGTTCATGTCCCTATTGATGTAAGTAAAGTTGCCCTGGTTGAGTCACAAAAGAAAGCTCCAGCAACGGCAAAGAAAGGAAGTAAGAAATAATGGCTACTAAAACAGCTTCACTTGCTTACGTTCCACGCCTGAAGCAAATCTACAACGACTCAATCGTCAAAGAATTGCAAACCGAACTCGGCATTGAGAACGTTCACCAAGTTCCAAAACTTGAGAAGATCGTTGTCAGCGTTGGTATAGGTAAGCACAAAGATGACAAGCGCTTCCATGAAGTTGTTGCGACGACACTCCGTAAGATCACTGGTCAACAACCAGTTGATCGTATGGCTCGTAAATCAATTGCAAGCTTCAAAATTCGTGCCGGTATGAACCGAGTCGGCGTTAGCGTGACACTCCGTGGCGCTCGTATGTACGAGTTCCTCGACCGTCTTACAAACGTTGCTCTTCCGCGTGTTCGTGACTTCCACGGTATTGGTGCGAAAGGCTTCGATCGCTCAGGCAACTACAGCCTTGGCATTACAGAACAGTCAATTTTCCCAGAACTGAGCTTCGAAGACACACAAGTTGTGCATGGTCTTCAAGTCACGTTCGTTATTGCTAACCAAGATAAGGCACATTCACGAGCACTGCTCGAGAAGTTCGGCCTGCCATTTGAGAAAGGAGACAGACGCTAATGGCTAAGAAATCAATGATCGCCCGCGATCTTAAGCGCCAAAAAATGATTGGTAAATATGCTGCAAAACGTGCTGAGCTCAAGGCAGCCGGAGACCTCGAGGGTCTGCAACGATTGCCACGAAACGCGAGTCCAACTCGTCTCAAGAACCGCGACAGCATAGATGGACGTCCTCGTGCATACATGCGTCGCTTCGGTATGAGTCGTATTAATTTTCGTATACACGCCAGCAAGGGTGAAATCCCTGGTGTGACGAAAGCGAGCTGGTAGGAGAACATTATGGCATTACAATCAACTGACCCAATTGCAGACTTACTCACTCGTATCCGTAACGCTATGGGCGCCGGAAAGAATGAAATTAGTTTGCCAACAAGCAATATCAAAGTCACTATTGCACAGCAGCTCAAAAAAGCTGGCTACCTCAGCGCCGTTAAGGTTGAAAAAAGCTCTCCACGCGACACGTTGGTCATTACGATCCACGAAGACGACAAAGAGCCAACAATCACCGAAATCTCACGAGTCAGCAAGCCTGGCCGTCGTGTTTACGCCGGTGCCTCTGAGATTCCTCGTGTCAAAAACGGCCGCGGTATCATCCTCATCAGCACTTCAAAAGGTGTGATGACAGGATCAGAAGCAAAGAAACAACGCCTCGGTGGTGAACTTCTCTGCGAAGTGTATTAATAAGAAAGGTATAGAAAATGAGTCGAATCGGAAAACTACCCATCCAGATTCCTGCGGGCGTGACAATCACGGTCGACTCTGGCGCCGTCAAGGTCCAGGGTCCCAAAGGAACATTGGAGCAATTCGCACTGCCACATGTTGATGTTGCAGTCGAAGACGGTGTCTTGACTGTTAGTCGTCATGACGACAGCAAGCCTTCCAAAAGCCAGCATGGTCTCATGCGTGCGCTCATCAACAACATGGTTGTTGGTGTGACGAAGGGCTTCGAGAAAAAACTTGAAGTGAACGGAGTTGGTTTCCGTGTCAACGGTGGTGGTCAAAGCCTAGAAATGAGCCTCGGTTTTTCTCACCCAGTGAAATACACCGCTCCTGAAGGTGTTAACCTTACTGTTGAAAAGATGAGTATCACCGTGAGTGGTATTAGCAAGCAACAAGTTGGCCAGACCGCAGCTGAAATTCGCGCACTCAAGAAACCTGAACCGTACAAGGGTAAGGGAATTAAATACGCGGACGAGACGATTATCCGTAAGTCCGGAAAGACAGGTAAATAATCATGAATCTCGCACATAAATTACTTAACCGGACGCTTCGTAAGAATCGTGTTCGCGCAAAAGTGAGTGGTACTATAGAGCGACCACGACTGAGTGTCACCATTTCTAATACGCACATTAGCGCACAGCTCATTGACGATACTGCGGGCAAAACACTCGTTTCAGCAACAACAGTTGGTGCAAAGCAGACTGGTACAAAAACAGAACTCGCTGCATGGGTCGGTGAACAAATCGCTACCAAAGCAACGAAGCAAAAAATTACCCACGTCGTACTAGATCGTAACGGTCGAGCATACGCCGGACGCCTCAGTGCGCTCGCTGATGCAGCCCGCAAACAAGGATTGGAGTTTTAATATGGCAGAAACAACCACACAAGCGCCACAGCAAGCCCGTCAAGGTCAAGGTCGCGACAATAACAGCCGTGGACCGCGTCGTGACAACCGTCAACAGGCTCCGCGTGAAGAGAAGCAATTCGAAGAACTGGTTATCAATATCGACCGTGTTGCCCGTGTTGTAAAAGGTGGACGACGATTCCGTTTCAAAGCTCTCGTTGTCGTTGGTGACCGCAAGAATAAAGTTGGTGTCGGTGTGAGCAAGGGACAAGATGTCCAGACGGCAATCGCCAAAGCCACTGACGTTGCGAAAAAGCATATGATCACGATACCTGTCGTGAATACGACGATTCCGCATGACATTGAAGTCAAAGTTGGTGGGGCACGTGTGCTCATCAAGCCGGCTGCGCCTGGTACCGGTATTATCGCCGGTGGTGTTGTTCGTTCAATTATTGGAGTCACCGGAATCACGAACCTTCTGTCAAAGTCACTCGGTTCTACGAATAAAGTGAATATTGCATATGCCACTATTGACGCTTTGAGCAAACTTGTTCCAGCAGAAGAATGGCTGAATGCTCCAAAGAAAAAAGCTGCTCCGAAAAAAGAAGTAGCCGCAGAGGAGACTAAATAATGAAGTACAACGAACTCGACGTTACAAGCAATAAGTCACGCAAGCGCGTGGGTCGTGGTATCTCTGCTGGTGGTGGTAAAACTGCTGGTCGTGGTACGAAGGGGCAGAACGCTCGTACGGGTAAAAAACTCAAAGCAACATTTATGGGTGGGCAACGATCACTCATGCAGGCAGTGCCAAAATCACGCGGATTCAAGTCAATTCGTGTTCCTGCGCAAGTTGTGTATCTTGATCAGCTTAACGATGTCAAAGGAGCAACTATTGATGTTCCTGCGCTCTTCGAAGCTGGTTTGATCGCAACTCCTTACCACAGTGTTAAAATCATTGGCCGTGGTGAATATACAGGTAAAGCGACTGTTCGTGTCCAGGCGGCTAGTGCAGGTGTCAAAGAAGCATTAGTAAAAGCTGGTGGCAAATTTGAGGCTGTTCCTGTAGCATTAAAAGAAGGTACAGTAAAAGCTGATAAATAATTTTCAGCTTGACTCCAGGGTGCCTGAGGATTTCCTCGGACACCCGACAGTATAAGCTGAAAGAAGAAGGGTATTATGAACTGGCGAACTATATTTGCGTCACTAAAAAGTAAAGACATGCAAAAACGACTGCTTGTCGTTTTGGGTATTATTATCACCTATCGTTTCCTCGCGCAGATTCCTGTGCCGATAGCTGAGCCAACACAGCTCAAACAAATCATCGACTCAACGCTCGCTAGCACTGATCTCGGTGGGTTCCTGAACCTCCTTTCTGGTGGTGCGCTTGCAAGCCTCGCCATTGTGCTCGTGGGGCTGAGTCCGTATATTACCGCCAGTGTGATCACTCAGTTGCTCACCAAGGCTATCCCTAAGCTCGAAGAGCTTCACAAAGATGGTGAATCTGGCCGTCGTAAAATTAATCAGTGGACGCGTATCTTAACGCTCCCATTGGCTGTCGTACAGTCAATTGCCTTCATCTTTATCATTCGTCAAACTGTCTTGGCGGGAGAAACAGCCGTGCTCAACGAGACAACGCCATACGAGTGGGTGCTCGCCGTCACTGCTATGACCGCAGGCGCCATGCTCATGATGTGGCTTGGTGAGCTCATTACAGAGCAGGGAGTAGGCAATGGTATCTCACTTCTGATTTTTGCAGGTATTATTTCTCAGCTACCAACGACCCTAGGGACGCTCGTTACGTCAGTAACAACCTTTGATGAAAGCTCAAAGCTCCATGTCTTTAACTGGTTTAGTTTGCCAGTGAATGCGCTCGCTTTTTATGTATCGCTGGCAATTGCGATCGCTAGCCTTGTGGTGCTGTATTTACTCGTGAAGATTAATGAGGCCCAACGAGTCATTACTATTAACTACGCGAAGCGTATTCAGAGTAACTCTGCCTACAGTGGCGTAAAGAGTATCTTGCCGGTGAAATTAATTACCGCTGGTGTTATTCCTGTTATCTTTGCAGTCGCATTCCTCGCACTCCCTGCCTTTATCGGACAGGTGCTACGAGCCAGTAACAATGACCAGTACAAGATGCTCGGTGAAAACCTTGTCACGTGGTTCCAGACACCCCAGCCAGGGGCGTTTGGGTATGGAGACTGGACAAGCTTTATTTACCCAGCTGCTTACTTTGTGCTCGTTGTGCTGTTCACGTACTTTTATACAGGCATTGTCTTTAATAGCAGTGAAATTGCAGAGAACCTTCAGAAGCAAGGTGGATTCATCGAACACATTCGGCCTGGTGAGCAAACCGAAAAATATCTTCGTCGGACGGTAAACCGATTAACACTCTTTGGTTCACTAACACTTGGCTTGATTGCAGTCCTACCGTTCGTCTTTGAATACATCTTTGCACAGCTCGGTATTTCGGCGACCAACCTCGCCATCGGCGGTACGGGATTACTCATTGTTGTTTCCGTAGCTCTCGAAGCACTCCGACAGATAAACTCACGCGCACTCATGGTGACGTACGACCAGTACTAAGCTGATTGGCTATATGGCATTTTTTATCCCGGCTGCAACGTTGCAGCCGGGATTTTGCATCCACTCCTTCGGGGGTAGGTATTTCGCTGAGGTTATCGCTCTTGCATCGCATCTCTCAGGTCACCCAGCAAAAGCCATATGGGATCCCAGAAGATGTTGATGCGGTGAAGAGCAGTTGGCCGATCGGGGCGTCGTGCGTTATAGTTCTTGCGACCCATGGCCGGACACCTTTCGCGTCAGTGGATAGGATATCTTTTTTATAACGCAAAAATGCAGATAAGACAATAACAAAATATTTGCAATGAAATTGGAAAGCTCCCTACAGGTGCAGGGAGCGTCCAACTATCTTCATGTCACTACGCGGCCTGATGCTGTATGTCTGAATCACTATTGAAAATGATACTGGGACGAGCCCAGAAGCACGTTTCAGCCGTGCCTTCAGTACAGATGCCACCTCTGCGTGAATAAAGCTCATCACAGAGGTGTACGGCAACGTAGAGAGGTTTCTTGTGATGGTACAGCTCCGTGGGGGCGGAACTTATTGCATGAGCGGCTCTCTGCGCCGCTTCTTCTTGCCTTCGCCGCCTCTGATGAGGATTGCGGGCACGTCCCATTTCGCCACCTCCCCCGAGATAGTTTGGACTATGATTATTACAACAAATATATAAATTTTCGTCAATATTGAAGTCTTTTGTTGTTGCGCTACAATAAGCAGTATCGATCGCATTCTACTATTGCGGATTACTAATACTTAAAATGTCTTTACGACAAGAGTAAATTCCTGTATAATTTTATCTTGTAGCTTATGGCCAAAGACAAGGAAGTAATCAAACTAACAGGAACGGTGGTGGAAACACTCCCGGGAGGTAAGTTTCGAGTACGTTTGGAAAATGACCATGAAATTATCGCCCACGTGTCAGGGAAGATGCGCAAGCACTACATTAAGTTAGTGCCGGGAGATAAAGTCGAAGTTGAGTTGACTCCTTACGATCTTACGAAGGGCAGAATCAGCTTCCGACTGCGAGAATAAATTAAATTAATTGGGAGACATACACTGTGAAGGTTCGAGCCAGTGTCAAAAAAATCAGCCCTGATGACCAGTTAGTTCGCCGTAAAGGTCGACTCTACGTTATCAACAAGAAAAAACCCAAAAACAAGCAAAGGCAAGGGTAATTCATGGCACGTATAGCTAACGTTACTATTCCTGAAGAAAAACAAGTTCAGATCTCTCTGACTTACATCTACGGAATTGGTCCAAAACACGCCGCCAGGATCCTGGAAGCCACCAAAGTTGAACCAACGACTCGAGTCAAAGACTTGACCGAAGGTGATCTGAAAAAAATTCGTGACGAAATCGACGCCAACTTCATGGTCGAAGGAGATTTACAGCGTATCGTTGCCGGTAATATCAAGCGTCTCAAAGACATTCAGGCGTACCGGGGTATCCGTCACAAAAATAACTTACCATCTCGCGGTCAGCGTACTCGTACCAATGGCCGTACACGACGTGGTAAGCGTATTGCGGTGGGTGGTTCACAACCTAAAGCAGCAACTAAGACCTAGGAATATTGAAATATGGCAGAAGCAAAGACAACTACCAAGAAAAAGCAGCGCCGATCAGTACCGACCGGTCAGTTGCATATTCAAGCAACGTTTAATAACACTATCGTCACCTTTTCTGACAGCAAAGGTAACGTCCTAAGCGCTTCAAGCGCGGGTGCCTGCGGTTTCCGCGGGAGCAAAAAGGGAACAGCCTATGCGGCACAAATCGCCGCTGAAAAAGCTGCAGAATCTGCAAAGAGCCAGTACGGCCTCGGCAAAGTTGATGTATTTGTCAAAGGTGTTGGTCTCGGTCGCGACACAGCGATCCGTGCGATGAGCAACTTTGACATTGCAGTTGAAAGCATTCGTGATGTAACTGGCGTGCCACACGGTGGTGTGCGTCCACGAAAGGCAAGGAGAGGTTAATCTATGGCACGAGACAGAAGTCCAATTGTTAAACAGAGTCGACGTGAAGGCTATGCTCTTCACCCGAAAGCTCACAAAATTATGGCAAAGAAGTCAGGTATCCCTGGCGCCCACGGTCGCGATCGACAGGGCAAGCAGAGCCTTTACGCTCAGCAGCTCCGCGAAAAGCAGAAGGTTCGCCGTATTTACGGTCTCCTCGAGCGTCAGTTCGCTCGCATCATGGATGATGCAAACCGTACTCAAGGTAAATCAGGTGAAGTGATGCTCGAGCTTCTTGAGCGACGTATTGACAATGCAGTCTACCGTGCTGGTTTTGCGACCAGTCGTCGTGGTGCTCGTCAGCTCGTGAGTCACGGTCACTTTATGCTGAACGGTCGTCGTGTTGACATCCCATCTATTCGCCTCAAGGCAGGAGATGAGATTGTTGTTCGCGAACGTAGCACCAAGAGTGAGTACTTCAAACGTCTTGACGACATCGTTAAAGACACGAACCAACCTTCTTTGAGCTGGCTCAAAAGTGACCCAAAGAAATTTACTGTGAACATTACCGGTGCCCCAAAGCGAGAAGAAGCTGAAGCGGACATCAATGAACAATTAATCGTTGAGTACTACTCACGCTAACCAGAGGAGAAAATATAAGTTATGGCAAATGTGATTCACAATCCAACCCTCGCAAGTGTCGAAGAGCACAGTGCAACGAGCGCAACGTTCGTTATTGAGCCACTTCACACTGGTTACGGCATGACGCTTGGTAACTCACTCCGCCGTGTATTGCTTTCGAGCATTGCCGGTTCTGCGATTACCGCATTCAAGATCGAAGGCGTAACGCACGAATTCACTACGGTAAAAGGCATTAAAGAAGATGTCGTTGATATCATGCTGAACCTCAAGTCTGTTCGTGTTCGTTCACACTCCGAAGAACCAGTCGAGCTTCGTCTTGAGAAAAAAGGTGCTGGTGTTGTCACGGCAGCAGACATCAAGACAACTGCTGACGTTGAAGTTATCAACCCTGACTTTGTCATTTGTACAATTGACGACGACAAGACGACGATCATTATTGATCTCGTCGTTGAATCAGGTCGCGGTTACCGCACTATCGAAGAATCAAGTGAAAAGCGTATTCATGGTGACATGATTGCTCTTGACGCATTCTTTAGTCCTGTCCAGCGTGTGCGTTACAAAGTAGAGAATACTCGTGTTGGTCAGATGACTGATCTTGACAAGTTGCTTCTTACTGTAGACACCGAAGGAACAGTGTCCCCTAAAGACGCTTTCGAAGAAGCTGCTGCAATTCTCATCAACCAGTACACTGCTCTTGCAGGCAGTACTCGTGTCGAAGCGGCTGCAGCACCTGGTACGAGTACAAACGAAGAAGGTAATGAGCTCAATACACCTATTGAAGATCTCAACCTGAGCGCACGCACAACCAATGCGCTGATTAATAATGATATCCGCACAATTAATGATCTTGTCACACTTGGTGAGACTGAGCTTCGTGAACTGAAGGGCTTCGGCTCTAAGGCTCTCGATGAAGTCAAAGACAAATTGGCGGAGATGGAGTTTTAGTCTATGCACAGACACGGATATAAAGGACGCAAGTTTGGTCGCGAACGTGATCAGCGACGTGCACTACTCAAGGGACTCGCCACGAGCCTTATTGAGCACGGTGCGATCGAAACAACTCTGCAAAAGGCAAAAGAAGTACTTCCATACGTTGAAGTACTGATTACGAAGGCAAAAAAGGGAGACCTTCACAATCGCCGTCAGGTGATTGCTCATCTCTCTACTCTCGCAGCAGCTTACAAGCTTGTTGACGAAATTGCCCCACAACTAACTGCACGTAACAGCGGCCACCTGCGCATTACTCGCACTCGACTTCGTGTCGGTGACAATGCTCAGCTGGCACGTATTAGCTTCGTAGACGAGCTCTCGAGTACGCCACAAGCTGCGGTTGAGACACCAGTTGTCGAAACTGTTGCTACTAAGCCTGCTCGCAAGCCTGCTGTACGTAAAGCTGCGGCTATCGAAACGGAGACTAAATAATGAATAAGACTTTCTCACTCAAAGCTGCTGATGTAACCCACAAGTGGATTATCGTTGATGCTGCTGGTGTGCCACTTGGTCGACTTGCGAGTTTTGTCGCACAGCGCCTTAGTGGTAAGTATAAGCCAACCTTCACCCCTAGTATGGATGATGGAGATAATGTCGTTGTGATCAACGCCGATCAGCTCGTAGTCACTGGTGACAAGGAAAACGCAAAGATTTATTACCGTCACAGTGGTTTTCCTGGTGGTATTAAAGAGCGTACTCTCAAAGAAGTACGTGAACTAAATTCTGCCAAGATCATCGAAGCTGCTGTCAAAGGCATGCTTCCGAAGAACAAGCTTTCACCAGAACGAATGAAGCGCCTCCGAGTCTTTACTGGTGAAGAGCACGGTCATACTGCACAGCAACCTGTGAAAATGGAGATTAAATAATGGCGAAGAATGACTATTTCTATGGACTTGGTCGTCGTAAGACTGCAACTGCCCGAGCTCGTCTCATGGGTGGTAAAGGTGAGATTACGATCAATGGTAAGCCTGCGGGCGAATACCTTGATGGCAATACCACATTACTTGCTGAAGTTACTGACCCGCTTGCACTCATCGGCAAACAGAAGGAACTTAATGTTTCTCTCGTTGTCAGTGGTGGTGGTATGAGCGGCCAGGTTGATGCAAGCAAGCTTGCAATTGCCAAAGCAATCAGCGTGATGAATGAAGATCTTCGTTCGACACTGAAAAAAGCAAACATGCTCAAACGCGATCCTCGTGAAAAGGAAAGTAAGAAGTATGGTTTGCGCTCAGCTCGCAAACGTGAACAGTTCTCAAAGCGTTAATATACGCCTACGTGTCAAAAACACCCCAGACAGCTGGGGTGTTTTTGGTAGGGTATGGTACATTATGTATACATGACAGCAAATAAAAATATCCAAGAAAAGACCGTTTCCATTCGGTTGATACTGGTAAGTCTTAGTGTAGCGATAGCCTGTCTCTTTGCGTCTGCTCTCTTTATCAGAGGAGCGGTTGCGTTTTTCCTTACCTTAGACATTCCATTAGATAACTATGGTCAAAGCGTGTTATCCAATATGAATATTCTAGCTACAATGCTTAGTATTGTAGCGGTAGGTTTTGTCGTTTGGTTGATATCAAAGTCAAAAGACAAATCGATCTCTCTCTCGTCGGTTCTGTTTACTATTTTTCTTAGTGCAGCCTTCGCTGAGCTGATAGTCAAATTATGCAGTATTGCTATTGTGATCGACACATATGTACGAGTAGCACTTTACCTGCTGCCGCTTTATGTGCTTTGTTTCAGCGTAGTATATTACATCTCGTGTCGTTACGCGAAGACGGCGCTCGTGAAACAGAGTAGGATGCAGAAGATTATTGCCCTAGCCGTAAGTGTACTTGCTTATGTGCTAGTACGGTGGTTCAACTATCAAATTTAGGTTAACCTTCTACGCGACAATATAATACTCCGATAACTACCGGAGTATTATATTGCCACAGTGAGCGGCTGTTATTTTATTGACTTGCTTTCAATCGCTACCTTTTTCGGAGTAGGAAGATCCTTAAGCGGCACCATGACATTCAATATGCCGTCATCGAGATGTGCCTTAATATTATCGGCATCAGCTCGTTCGGGTAGCTGGATACGTCGGTAGAAGCTACTGGAGCTTTCACGGACAACATATTTTTTGTCTTTGTCTTCTTCTTTCTCATGCCGCTCAGCCTGGATGGTGAGATAGCCTTTATCGATCGAGATATCGACATCATCTTGTTTAAAATTTGGCAGATGCGCTTCAACAACAAGCTGGTTGTCTTTCGTATAAACATCTGTCGTCGGGATCGTGACACCTTTGAATGGGGCGAAGAGATCATCACCCAAGAATTGCTTTTGCAGTGCATTTAACTCTGCAAATGGATCGAACCGTACAAGATTACTCATAATAACCTCCTTTGTTTACGTTCCGAAGCAATATTGCTTCTAGTTCCAATATAATTAAACTAGCACTCGTATGTCAAGAGTGCTAGTTTAATTATTTTACTAAATTCCATTTATGAGCGAGCTGAACAAGCTTTGTCCTTCAGACGTTATTCATAGTATCAGGGTCAGGGCCTTGTCGTGTTCCGGTTTCGAGTGTGGCAATCTGTGCCATATCGTCTTCACTTAATTCGAAATCAAATATATCAATATTTTGTCTGATACGCTCTTCATGAATAGATTTTGGAATCACGATCAGTCCGAGCTGTATATGCCAGCGGAGTATGACCTGTGCGGGCGATTTGCCATATTTCTCACCGATATTTTTGAGCACTGGTTCATTTAAAATATTATCGGCGCCGGCCGAACCGCCAATAGGACTCCACGATTCAACTTTGATATTATGATCTTCACAAAATTGTCGTGTTTCAGCTTGTGGAAAGCGAGGATGTAGTTCGATTTGATTAACTGACGGAGCGATCATGCTTGATGCAAGCAATACTTCGAGATGGTGTGTCTTGAAATTGCTGACACCAATTGACTTCACTCTGCCTTCGTCGTGAAGTTTTTCAAATGCACGCCATGTATCGATGAATTTACCTGCTGCCGGCACTGGCCAGTGAATAAGATAGAGATCGATGTAATCGAGGCCAAGTTTTGATAAACTCTCATCAAAAGCTTTGAGGGTACTATCGTATCCTTGATCAGCGTTCCAAAGTTTTGTCGTAATAAATAGCTCCTCACGCGGGACGCCACTTTTAGCAATACCTCGTCCCACGCCCTTTTCATTTCCATAGATGGTTGCCGTATCGATCAATCGGTAGCCAGCCTCTATTGCCATAGCAACAGAGTTTTCCGCGTCTTCATCACTTGCTTTCCAGAGTCCAAGCCCAAGCTGAGGAATAGCTAGATCGTTATTAAGCGTCACTAGAGGTACAGATACATCAGACATAGAAAAATCCTTTCACATTAGACTTTTACTATACCAATAGTGCCGTAGTCTGGGTGTGTGATAGTTCACACGCTAGATGATTCGCTCCCAATCATAAATGTGACGCGAGGGTGACTTTTTGGCGGAGTATTTTTTTTGTAACTTGGCGCGCGTGGTTCGAAGCGCTTGCAGTCGTGTCGCGAGGTGGAGTCGCGAGAGGTGGGGGTGCCATAAATAATCCGTCAGCAGCGCAGCGCTATCACTGACAAATTCTGATACATCGGTATCTATGCTGCCGCCAAATTCATTGTCTTTGCTGCTTTCAAAATCATCATCACTTCCGCTTCGAGCAAGAGCCGATGCTTGCACATAAAATTCTATCAGCGGACGATGTGCTCGAGCTATCATAGCGCTTGCACGAAGCTCCTGTATGTCTTTCATGTAATGTTCGAAACTATTTTTGCGTGACGACCAACGAGAAAGCTCAACGTTCATGAGAGCTTTGAGTACATCAGCTTTTATTTTACGGCGCTCTTGGTAGCGGTTGAGATAGGGTGCAATAAGTGATGACACAATTGCACCGCCAACAGCGCCGGAGAGAAGGATACTAAGGTATTCATTCATAAACCCATCATACAGCACTGCTCGTTTGATTTATAGCAATGAATATTGTATTTTATGTATAGTTGCCAAAGACTATCGAAGAGAGGTAAAAGTGGTAGCCGCAGGAATACTGCTGTGCATCGTAATGGGTGTCGTCGCTGCTATCATCGCAGCACAGACATATGCAGACGAACACCCATCATTATCGCGAAATGAAAGGTTGATACTCGCACTTATCACCGGCACAGTCATGGTGGTATTGGTACTCGCGCTGGAAGTGACGACATTCGTCGTTGTCGGTAACTTATTGACCTAAAGATGCTGAGGTGACAGCTAAAGGCAGGAATAAATAATCCCGCTATCACTCATCGTTTGGCCCGGGCGTTATCCGGGTCTTTTTCTTTTTTAAGTATTTTTCGTACACTAGGTGTATGAACAAGCAATCCGGTAAAATCAAAGTCCTTTTCTTTTGGCCAAGTGTGATCATTAGTATTATTTTGAGCGTACTCTTAACAATAATTTTAAATCTGATATTTTAGGATTGTGTTAGTCTCGGACTGGGCGCTTTTTTAGTGTATCGTTCGGCAAAAAATAACAAGTATGGATACAAAAATGGCCCCGAAATTCGGGGCCATTTTAGACTACTCAGCCTTTTTCTTAGGCTTTTTCGTTTCTTTCTTCATGCCAGTACCTTTTGCCATATGTCCACTCCTTTTATTTAGATTAAGTATAGCAAATTTAGCGAACGTCGATGAGCTCAATGTCAAACACGAGATCAGAATTAGCTGGGATGTTTGGCGCAGGGCTCGAAGCACCATAGGCCATGTCAGAAGGAATCATCAGTCGGCGCGTACCTCCTACTTTCATCCCTGGAACGCCTTGTGTCCAGCCAGCGATAACACCGCTCAGAGGGAAAGTGATTGACTGACCCATATCGTGCGAACTCTGAAAAATAATACCGTTTTTGCAGAGCGCGCCTGTGTAGTGCACCGTTACGGTTGTACCTGGCTCCACGACAGCGCCGGTGCCTTCTTGAGTGTCTACTGTTTGTAATTCTTTTACTTCATCGACTGGAGTAAAACCTGGTAGTTTTGTGCCTTCGTATTTCATCCTTCTAGTATACAGGTCTTCGCGTGTACTGGTTACTTTTCGAGCGATAAGCGTATGAAGCTATGTATGCTCCGGGTAACTTGAAGACGACTTGGCACCATCTCTCCGTCAATAGCATTGAGGCCGTGTTCTCCGTTGCTAATAAGAAGGCGCTGTACGCTGATGCCATTTTCCTCCATGAACTCAGCAGCTTTGTCATCTTGAGCAAGTGGTACATATTGATCCTGAAGACCATGCACAAGGAGGAACGGGGGATCATCTCGCGAAAGGTAGGGGAGTACTTCGGCTTTTGTGGGATCTGATCCGTTGAGGAATTGCATAACACTTAATTTTTCGGTTGATGAAAAGTCGTAGAGACCTGCGAGCGTCACTACTGCCGCGACACGCGAGCTAAAGGTATCATAATCTTTTGTTTGAAGGGTTGAGTCATCTGGAACAGAACCGATCATAGCCGCAAGGTATCCACCGGCACTAAATCCATAAACGGCAATCCGTGACGAGTCAAACTGGTAGCTATCCGCAGACGCACGGAGGAAACGAACGGCACACAGTGATTCTTCAACGGCGGTAGGATAATAACCGTCTGGCACTTTTGTGTAGTCAATAGAAACGATTGCATATCCTTCATCACGCATTCCATCTATCATCGCAAGTTGGTCTTTTTCACTTGCTTTGTCATTGAGCGACCAACCACCACCATGGATATACATAACTACAGGAGAGCGAGAAAATCGTAGGTGTCGTGGTTGGTAGATATCGAGGCGCTGCTCATGACAATAAGTGACATCTTTAATAACCTCTCCAGGTGATATCTTTTGAGTCTGTGCAGTGATGGAACTCGTAGGAACCGCACGATACGAGAACAGTAGTCCTGCTAAAAGTGCGAGCGTTATGCAGGTAATAACCAGCGTCCTGCGATCGACGCGCCCAACATCAGTAGCAATAGTACGAAGGGAGGTATGATGTGTGGCTGGTTTTGTGTGCATCATTGAGCGTTTTAACTGTACTGCACAGTAGATGAGCACAAGACTCAGTAGTGTGATGAGCGAATTGACGATAATCGGGAGGTGGGATTGAAGGATTGAAAGCGATAAATAGACGATAAAGGACTGAATGATATAGGTGAAAAGCGAATTCTCACCAAGTAGCCTGAATACACCTTTGGTCTTTTTGTTGATGGTTTTTTCATGTCGCCACACAAAGACGAGAATAGCCGTAAACCAAAGAAGCGCGATGATCAGGCGAAGGGGCTCGAGTGATTCCTTGGTCGTCAATGGTGCCAAATAATTATGTGCATCATAGAGCCATTTCACGCTTCCTTCGGCCCAGGAAGGCCAAGCGGTTATAGAGTGGTATGTTTCAACGAGAAAAACAGACGCCCTATTCATGAGAGCGCTGATAATGATGGTCAAGATGCTGAGGCTATACAGAATAACTAATGTCCGTCTCGTCGTCTTTGTAGAAAGCTTTTTTGTATATGCCTGTAGTGTCGGCAGATAATAGCCGGCCACGAGTCCGAGCATAAATAACAATTGCCATGCAGGGTAGAAATTATCTCCACGCGCGAGCCAGACCAGCAAGCTAATGGCGATGACGAGCCATGCTTTTGAACGAAGGCAGAGCCAGAGTGCAAGTGGTGCGAATGCCATATAGACAGCGTAATATCGGAGAAAATCAGCCCATCCGTAGGTGTACTGTAGTGTAATGGTTTTGTACAAGAATTCACCGAGCGGTGGATTCGTCCAAAGACCAAGACCGTGAAGCGGTGGGTTGATGAGATGTCCGAGCGCTACCATAATCCATGTCAGGATCACTGATCCGAGATACAGGATGAATGCCCTGTGCCAAATTTTTCCTGCCGCCTGGCGAAAACTCTTTATCATTCGTGGCGCGTAGACATAGCCGACAAGCAACCCAGAAATCAAAAAGAAACCTTCCGCCGCTGAAGCCCACAAGAGTCCGCGACCAGTGAAAAGTTCGAATGGACTAGGGAAGAGACCGAGATGATCAATCAATATGATGGCAAGAAAAAAACCACGAAGGATATCGAGTGCAATAATTCGTTTTCGCTTTGCCGGCGTTGCCATCACTTTATTTTAGCAGGCGTACTGGTAGTCGCTTTGCTATCTTTGAAAATAGTAGAATCATTCCTCTCACTCGCTGAATGTGTCTGCTACCCAAAATCATAGCAACCCTGAGCCTTTTTAGTATAAATGGTGCACCAACCGAATTTTTATATCCCAAATTTATGATAACCTGTAGTGTTTCTTGCCAGAGACTCATGAGCAAGTAATGCAAAATATCAAAAATGTTATAAAATAATCTCACAACTTGGCATCGGGCCAATCGCACCCATGGAGGATACGTGAAGCACAGAATAGCAATGACGGCTGTCTGCACCCTTGTCGTGCTACTTGCAGCATGCGGTTCGGACGCCGACAGGGATCCGACACCGTCACCCAGTACGGCTACCACATCATCGCCGATCGCAACCGCACAGGCCACACCCACATCTGACAGGACAGAGGCTGGTGAGTCTCCTGAAGGGGACTTGAAATTCAAAGTTACCGGTATGTGTACGAGTAACGGCGGTACTCTGAGAGCTATTGGGAGCAACTTTACTCCCTATCAGCAATATACGACTCAAGTCTGGTACCCCAATGGTGATCCTTATCCCAGTGATTTGATCTCAAATCCTGGCAATGTCTCCGCCAACGGCACAACTCCTTGGTGGACGTGGCCCTGTGACCTAGGTGCTAATGATGTCGGTGATCCGCCAGGAAAGTATGAGGTGCTGATTACCGAATACGTCGAAGGAGCGTCGGCGCGAACCGTGCGTACGACATTCACTATCCGTGAGCCATAACAAGACACCTCGCCCTACGTGTTATCGCATCGAGCATTTGCTCTGCGTGACAACGTAGGGCTTTTGCTTATTAAAAAACAATTTGCTTTTATATACACTTTATATCAATATATATTTATGAATGGTCATCCTGAGAACTCTATTGACAATAAATTTCGTCCAACAGGGCTGGAAGCGTCTCAACTCGATACCTTCCTGGAGCTGGTACAACAAAAACAAGCAACCTTACGACTTTTGGACGTAGAGGTGTTGAGCGTGGAAGAAGCTTTTGATTACTTCGAAGCAGTCAAACGCGAACTAAACGAATTAATTGGCACTGATTTTATTAATATGCCAGCAGATCTGATCGCCGAAAAAGGCTATATATCTGATATGAATGACGAAGTGAGTGCGGTCATCGGTGATCCGTTCGTGCTCAATAGTGCTCACACCTACTTCAAAGGTGTCGAAATCATCATGCTGGACGACAAGCCGACTGTGGGGCTGCAGTTCTCTCTTGCACTACCCGATACCACCGAAATACTCTATAACGTTTTACCTGGTGATGCGTACGCACTAGCGGTCGAAAAAGATGAAGAGGCTGAAGGAGTATGGCATGACAATCTCATGAATCTTGCAGCACAATCGCGTGATCTTTTGTCGAGTCATGAGTATCGGTGCACAACAGAAATTGACCGTTACAATTTACTGATGGATATCATGGAGCAAGCTCGTGAGCTTTTCGAGTTCGCCACTACGAGCGAGCGACAGTCTATCTCATGTGTGTGCGACGAACTGTACCGTATTCCTGATCATTCACAGGATACGGATGGAAGGAAATATTATATCCGGCAAATGGGTAATGATCCTCGTGACTCGACCATTCCGCACGGTACGCGAGCCATGGTTGTTTTTCCCGAGTTAGCGACTGTTGTGCCAACGCTCGAGGAACCAAGTATATTCAAAACGATCAGCCATAACATGCCGCTTCTAGCCATTAGAAATGACACGGAAGACTGTTGGTACTGGATTCCGATAGAAGCAATACGCGAAATTCAGCAAGAAATTATAGATTAATCACATATAAAACTGATGAAAATGGGCTTTGTTTATAAGTGGAGCCCGAACCATTGGTTGCCTATGCGCCGCAACCTGACGCTGCGTTGCCGCAGTGCACGCCTTGACCGGATGTGCAGCCAAAACAGTGGCAAGCTACACCTCTTGCGCTGGGCGCTCAGCACGCTGAGCAAGGTTTGCCACATGAGGGTTACCTCCTCTCGGAAGTCACGAGCATCTTGTGATGCTTCATGAATTATTATATAGCATTAGTCACGTATTTCACGGAGGAAGCTTTGGGCTATTGCACGCTGTCCATCAGCTGTTGGATGTAGCGGTACATTGCCGTCTATCCCTTGCACCCACGAGTCACTCGAACATGCTTCATGACCTGTAAAGTCGAGGGGAACGTATTCGACACCAGAAAATGTGTGTGCGATTCGTTCGATAACAGTATTTAGTTTTTTCGTTTGGGAGGCCACCCAGCTTTGTTCGCTTGTCGTAATTTTTCCGTCTACGTCACTGCTCTCGATACAGCTCGCGTCGGTGAAGGGAAGATAATATCCACTCAGGTAGAGGCGTGGTGGTGTGCCGTCACTACGATGACGGACTTCATAAATCATTCGCGACAGTTCGTATTGTATGTCCGCCCGATACGCGGCTGTCCGCGCCGTATCAAACTTACTTCCGCAGCTATAGGCGTAGCATTTTTGAATCAGCTCAGTCCACCGGAGGTCATTGGCGCCAATAGTCACGAGGAGTGTTTTGGGTGTGCCGTATCGAAACGCACGAGGCAGCTGAGCACTGATGCGAGTATCGCCGCGCTGTTGTGCGCCATATATCCCTTCGTCAATTTTCGCACCATAACAGGGAAGATGGAGGAGTGATTGTCTGAGTGTTCCTGCCACCACATAGGGGTATGATTGCTTCGATCGATCACACAGTTGATTTTGGGCGCCACTCGCAGTTGAGAGCCCGGCACCAGCGGCCACTGAATCGCCGATAGAGACAATATCAGGCGTGGCTACTGCGCCAACACTTGATGATGCCGACAAAACACCGAGTAAAGATCCAAATAGTGATAAGAGAATTGCTCGTCGCATCGTATACCTCGCTTTCATGCTTCAAGTTCTACTTTTATTATACCCCACGAATATTTGTTCACACTTTTTCAAAAGCGGTGTATATTACTAAGTCATGGCTACAGGTGAAGTAAGAGTTTTACAATGGAATATCTGGTACAAAGAGAATATTCGTGATGTACTCGGGTACCTAAAGTCTATGCCTGGAGGTACGCCACAAGTACTCTGTCTCCAAGAACTGACCGATGATTACGCACCGCAGTCATATCTTAATACGTGGCAATATCTTGCCGACGGACTCGGTTATTTTATGCACGTAGATACAGTTCCTGTAATTGGACTTCAGGAAAATTGGACGCAGGCCGTAGCTATCTTCAGTATGTATAAAATGACTCATACGTATGCAACAAAAATTCACACACCACAAGATCCTTTGAGTCCTCATGATCAATACCGTTCATATGCTGAAGCAACCATTGCTACGGCATATGGTGAATTCACTGTTGGCACTGCTCATAATTCGGTAGCAGATCCTTTTGCAGCCACAACAGAAAAGCAACGCGAAATCGCAAACATTGAACGCCACGTACGTGATCGGCGAAGATACAGTTTCCAAGGTGATATAAATGCCGGCTATGGTTCGGCTATGGTTACTATGTTGGACAGAAATTTGCAACATGCTGGGCCAGATTGGCATGTGCCATCGTGGCCTACGAAGATTGATCCTACGGAGGCAATGTCTCAACCGTATCTTGATCGAAGACTCGATGTATCGTATGTCAGTCATGATGTCGACGTTATATCAGCCGAAGCTGTGGTTACACCCGTTTCTGATCATAGCCAGCTAGTGACGGATATAAAATTTTCCGATAAGCCGTAGCCTTTACTTTGCAGGCCAGCAGTATCTTATAGACGTCATAAATAGTAGAAAACCTGGTCAAAATCAACATACGATACAATAAACAATTTTTATTGTCTATAATAACTGCTACACTAAAATGCGGAAATCGGTAGATTTATCGGCATATGAAACAGAGGTATGTCATGGCGAGTGACTCGTCCTGGATCAAGTATGGCGTGAGCGTCTTACTGATAATACGGATCGATAGCAAGCGAAAGATTGGTGACGTCGGAATCGCTCAGGAATCACCCAATAGTTCGGGATTATTCCGGGTCAGGTTCTCAGATGGGGGACTCAGCCAGGTTCGCGCCAAAGAGGTTGAGCCGTTTGTCCACTAAAACCCCAGCTCCACCGGAGCGTATCGAGCAATGCTCTACGCCACCCGCGTGGAGTATTTGCTTTTTATTCTTCACCAGGAAATAGTGCTTTTACTGTATCGTAATCAAGCCGCGTTTTGTCGTGCACAGGTTGTATTAACGCTTCGTGCTCGGGTTTCAGTACCATGGGCAACATTCTGCCCGTTGCAGCTCGAACTCTCGCATGATCTTTCATGGCGAATGTGCCAAACGGCACGTTAAGTGCCTTCGTCGCCAGGTGACCGCAAAACCGCTGTGTAAACGTACCCGTTTTTAGGTGCGTGGCGTTTTCCGCTAATTCCTGCCAGTTTATCCATACACCGTCATTCATACAGAGAGACTGAAAGCTGCCATTTCCTATGACCACCATGCTGGAAACGGTGGTATCACGTACGGTATCCATGAGGTCATCATAGGTAAACTGAGCCAATATAAATGCCCCGATTTGCCGTTTGGTGTGGGTTCGATAAATCGTGTTTGCTTCATCTTCATATGCTTCTACTTCTTCGCGGCGACCACGTGGTGAGGTAGCTATGCTGTAACCAGAATAGAGGATAGCAGTCAGGCCATATTCCTCCGGCTCACTATAAATATGCTCACTACGGAGCATATCCCATCGATGAAGGGCTCTGTTAAACTCTTTTCTATCACTTGCCATTCATAAAACTATATTATGTATTTATGCAATTTCAAATATAATATGGAGATGCGCTATAGTCCAACTCTCCATACTTCTGAAAATCTGCGCGAGCAACTTGGCGAATTACATCGTCACAATCCTGATATTCGCATTCTCGGCTCACTCGGCCGCTCGGTACTATTCCGTCAATCATTCGGTAACGCGTACGCGGAGTATTGGGCTCGGAACCAATCACCACTCTATAACTGTCCCTTGCAAGCTCGCGATATCGATGCGCTTAACGTAGCAAAACCTGAACCAGGTGAACCATTTACTGTAGATGCACTTGCATTTGCGAATCCAGAAGTCAGGGTAGCCCAAGAAGGCTCCGACTGGTGGCTTGTGAGCGATCAAAAAGATTTTGCCGAACAACTGCACACCGATGTCATGCAGCCCGTAAGCGGACTTGGCGTGTATGGAATTGAGATGTCAACCGTGCCAGTGCAAACACATATTGCCGTCACTCATGCACGGGGCGTGCTGCGACCAAAGGACGAGACTTCGCTGCGATTGCTACACGAGATAGGGGAGGGTGGGAGTCTCTATCTGCCTGATGAGTTGTACGAACCGTTCGAACGCTTGGATGCGGTTCCGGTAAAGTTTGCCCTGCGGACAGCTATGGGCGGTCTCTATAGAAAGTGGACTCCGGAATACGCGAAACCTTGGATCGATCCTGTGCTCAAACGAGCGAGAATAATCGATAGTAGTAACTAGTTGCGTTCGCAACGTCATTCTACTAGGAATTGACATATGTAATGAAAAATGTTAATATAAAAATATATGCCGTCGAGAAGTAAAGAACTTGCCCCTGTCATCGAGACAGAACGATTTCGCAGGTTTAGCCCATCAATTGGCTATCGCGCGCTTTGTTTGTGGTACGCTGAGCTGCCGTCTGATCCGCAAGTGAGCGGTCTCGTGAAGACAGTGCAATCTACACCTGAGCAAGAGTTAAAAGCATCCCTTCGTACGAGCTACAGTACAGTCACTGGTACGAGAACTGCGTCCTTAACGCTGTCAGATGCATTATCCCCTATGAATAGTGTTAATATACGCGGTCGTATGCTATCTGATAACTCGGTCGGGCCAGATTATGAAGAGATGGATCTCATTGCTCACAATGAACTTGCCTGGAGAATTAACTCTGTGGTTGATGTTGATCTTATACCGAAAGGTGTTACGTTCGGAGCTGCCTACGAACCGCCGATAGTAAAAGTACGGTCAGCCGAGCCACTATCTACTGCGGCAGCTGAAGCCAGAGTGCTTAATACATTACGCGTTATGGGTGAGAGTTCTTAATTAGTCGGTTATTTGCAAAAAAATAAGGGCTCGCCGGGTGACCGACGAGCCGTGTGAGGACAGGTTGCAGCTAGTTGCCGCAGCCGTTCCCGGTGTTATGGCAGTGTCCCGACCCCGCCTGGCACTTGTTGCACAAGCACCAGCAGTAGACCGCCTTCAGCAGTCTCAGTAGAACATTCATTTTCTATTTCCTCACTCGGGGAATGAAAGGCAATTTGCCATGCCTTGATTTAGATTATATTACTATTCTTTATTGTATGTCGATAGTGTATGCCAATCTGTTGCCAGTACTTTACATTGACATATACTCATATATTTGCTATAATATATTTATAGAGTGTATCCTTGCTCTTCATCAGGGATATGAATGGAGTTCATATGATCGTACCCGATGATATGCACGCCGGCCGTTGTCTTCGTCGCAAGATGCCATGTGTCGTCGTGACAAGCCCACCGACCTCAGAACGAGACGTCGACGACATCTTTCAGTTTGCAGTGAGATTAAGGGCAGTTATCTCGAGTCCGGTCAGCGCCAATGCAGAGCCCGATATGCTGCTATTGTTCGCAACGGGTGATCACGAGCTGGTGCGGACGACTGCGGCCGAGCCCTATCCGAGATCTGCGCTCACTGAAGCGGCCATGCTGAGGACGGAGATGGCCCGTCTCCAGACCTAGGTCAGTAACAGGCAAACATCATACGCCCCGAAAGGAGATTTCAAAAGAAACTCTTCGGGGTTTCTTTATGCTTTATTCATTTTTGTGCCGACAAGCAACGCCAAGGCAGAGGTATGTACCCACTTTTTGCTACAATTGGCATATGAATACACCCGCAAACAACGTTGATGAATATCTCAGTAATTTACCCATGTGGCAACGGGACAAACTCTCAATGTTTCGAAACCTCGTTCATGAAGTTGCGCCCGAAACAACCGAAGATATCAAATGGGCGGTACCCGTGTTCTTCATAGGCGGCAAAATGGTATTTGCCATGTCGGCCTTCAAAGCGCACGTAAAGTATAACTTCATTCTCAATGGAGCATTGCTCGATGATGTAGATGGGCTATTTAACAACGGCCTCGAGTCGAAAAAGAACCGTAGTATTGACCTGCAAGAGAACGAGACAATAGATAAAAACAAGCTACGCGCTTTGATATCGCAGGCAATAAAAAGGTAAATTCAGTAGAGCTTCACCTATTCTTTGATCGTTAGTACACATAATCGACATTATTATGACAATATGATATAGTATACTTGCTTGTTTCGGGAAACACCCGGACTCGAGAACATACAAGGAGAAACGATGAATAGCCGTCCTGCACCGCTGGCTCACCACAAGGTGGGCGGCAACCCGTGGAGCGCCACGCTCAATGACGGCGTCGTGCTGCAGCTCCTGAACACGGCCGCCATCCACGGTGAGGAGCAGATCCAGCGCTGGATCGAGTCTGGCGAAGCGGATGGCGATGCCATCTTCGCACAGGCCTTCCTCGACCCGACCAATCAGCGTGATCAGCTCACCATCGAGGACCGCATCTTCGCGGTCGTTCTCTATGGTGATCCTGTTGCTGCGTTCGATTGCTTCGCCAACGCCGCCGCCAAGGCAGACGCCACGGACCGGCACAAGAGACCGAACGGAGTACTCGTACGTGACGCGAACTTCTGCCTGGGTGATGCCGACTTCGCATGGGGTGACAGCGGGTATTACTTCGGGGCCATCAGTGCCGGCAGCGGCCTGACTGCTGAGCAGCGGGTAGTGACTCTACGGGAGTTACTCGCTTACATTGAAGTCTCCCTCGTCAATTCGGTCGGCAAGCGTATGCCAGGCGAACTGCTCAAATCGATGCAAGCGACGACTGACAGGCATTCGCTCCAGCCATTTGCCAATGGTGAATGATCATTGCAACGACCTGATCACTATGAGATTTGCTAGCTACTCATCAAAAACTGGCATCTATCTGAGCGCTGAATATGAATTGAGCCTTGAGATAGATAGGGTAGTGCAAATGCTTAGCTGTATATCGTTTTTTACAAATACTCAAAGTAATATTGCTCATGTTATACTACGAATCATGAAAGCCGCATCACCAAAACAAACAAGAAATCGAAAGTCAAAGTTATTTTGGGTATTAGCAATTGCCTTGCCATTATTTTTGTTGATCGGCGGAGTATGGTTTTATGATTACACTTACGATCGTAACGTTGATGCTCAAGAAGATGTGAAATACGCTCGTATAGAAACTTTTATTGACGTAGTGAAACTACGGCTCGAGCGTGAAGTGCCCGAAGGCCGGTGGGAGATTAGCAAATATTGTGATGCACCTAATACAAAAAGCAGCTTTAATGAATATGCGTGTGGTATCTGGTTAAAAAGTGATATTTCTTCAAATGATAAAACAGAAATTGTAAATATAGCGAAAGAATATTCCACAAAAGAATTATATGTCTCTAAAGATAAGGAGACATATGGTATTTACTACCCGTATATTGAAGGTGGATGTTCCTTGTATTTTACAGAATTAACTTCTTATAAAGCCGCGTTTACATGTCGTTCTGGTTCCCGTGCTATTCGCTACCCTCTTATTGACAGATAAATACTTCGTTGTTGTTATTGAAAATATTTGCTATGATTGTCGCAATTATGCGAGATATATTGAAAATAGCAGTCGCAAGCTGTTTAGTACTGTGTATATTCTCGCAAACTGCATTGGCAATTGAACCGGCCTTTTGGTTCAAAGCTGAGCTACACCATACGAATACGACATACGAGGGTAAGTATAGTAATCGAGGCCAGTGCCATGGCGAGATGGCATCTGTTTATAATTATTTAGACAATAGTATTTCTTCACAATCAGTATGCACTACAGTGACGAGCTGGGGAGAAGTGAGCGAAGGAGGTATTGTCATACCTGCGCTCTCTCTAGACTCATCCGTACAATACAAGATGCAATTAGACGTGGGTCAAAGGGTGTTAGCTTCGCCTAATAGCAGGCGACTCTACATAGCTCAAGATACGGGGACGGGAACGTTCAAAATCGGCTACATAGAAAATGTCAATTCTGACATTGCCTTTGATACAGAGCAAAAAAAGTACGTCGCTGCGGTACCTTGGACATACTTACCTGTTGAGTATGAAAACGTTGCTTTTTCGAATAATTCATACTATGTCGTTGGAGTTTCTGGTGATAGTCTAAAGCGGACTTCGTTACGAGATATGACGTCGTTCGCGTTTAAAGGTACAGATCAAGCAATCACAGTTGCATCAACATCTTTGCTCAGTATCAATAATGAGGGCACTTTTATTGCCGGCGCAAATCAATACAATTCCGTCATGGGCTATATGCTGACAGATTGCCAGAATCAAGCGAGAGATGTTAAAGTTTGCGAATCAAAAATGCTTCTTGATCAAGGGTCGGTCTTTGCCAATCAGCTGAACATGTATGTAAATGATGATTCTGAATACATAGAAATATTTTCGTACCCGTTTGGTTCTCAGATATCCAGGTTGTCTATGAATATTGACTATGACTCATTAAATCGTTATGTATCATATGCTGCTTTAGGTGACTCCTTCAGTTCTGGTGAGGGTGCTGGATATTATGAATTGGGAACTGACGGTACCGATGAATTCCCTGATGAAAAATGCCACCAAAGTAATGCTTCATATCCATATCAATATTTCAATAAGTATATGCGTTGGGCTGATGAATGGTATGAGCCAAATATTAACGGGGATATGGTTATTAGTCCAAATAGTTTTACGCCTGTTACCTGTTCCGGAGCACATGCTAATGATCTACAACCTTTTTATTATAATCAAGGTAAATGGTCTTTTAACGCCGAACAAGCCAAAGCTTACGCTGGACAATTCGAGCAAGCTAAAAATATGACAGAGAGCTCGCGTACAGAATTCAGGTACAATGCCTTAGGTATAAAACAGCCAGGTCGAACCTTGCAAGCTGAATTCCTCAAAGAATATAAACCGACATTCGCAACAATAGGGATCGGGGGCAATGACGTAGGCTTCGGTGATGTCATCAAAGCTTGTGTTGCAACTCCACTTACGTGCCCTCAAGCATCGATCAAGAAAAAAGAACAGGCAGCAATAATTAAAGGAGAATTCAATAAAATCGATGCTTTGTATCGTGAGCTTCACAATGCTTCACCCGAGACGCGACTTTATGCGGTAGGTTATCCAATGATCGTTGCAAATGATGACTATAAATGTGGTGCAAATGTGCTCCTCGATGCGTACGAACGTGAATTTATTAAACAGAGTACAAAGTATCTCAATCAAGTCATACGAGCTGCTGCACATAAAAACGGGCTAACATATGTGAACTTCGAAGACGCTATTGGTGATGAAGGTTTGTGTGGTACTGGTAGGGGTATGAATGGAGTAAAGCTTGGTGATGACAATGGCATAACTATAGTCAACAAAAATATAATATTCATTGGTAATGAAAGCTATCACCCTACTTCATTAGGACAAAGTTTGATGGGTGATCGACTCATCGAATGGTATGGAGAATTGGATAAATACAATAATAGCTACTGTAACAGCAAAGAAGATAGCAACTATTGCCCTGATAGCTCTGTAAAAGCGCCTGCCGTGCCTTCCTACTTTGGCAACTGGCATGACGATAAAGAAGTGGTTTTCAAACAGATTACCAGTGTGTTAAGTAGCCCGCTCTTGCCTATGAGCTTAGATCAATACAAGGCCCACACAAAAGTCAGCTTCAAAATATTCTCTGATCCTATCAATCTTGGCGAATACAGTACAGATAGCGAAGGAAGCATCAATATAAACTTACCGCTGCCACCTTATCTCGAGCCTGGCTATCACACACTATATGCCACAGGTACATCCGAAAGCGGTACACAACTTGAATATGAGATGGTTGTACTATACTTGCCCGAAGATACACAAGTTGGTCCATGTAGTTTTATGCCATACTCAAATCTTGATCAAGATGCAGACGGTATTGACGATGCATGCGACCCACAAATCGAGGCTGAAAATCAACAAATGTTCGAGGATGTAACGAGCATATTGACGTATCCAAATCCACCACGCGCACGTCCCGTAGTTGCTACAATACCAGCCCAACCGAATGATAAAGTCAGTCAAAGCCTATCTAGCTCATCACCGGCATTCACAGCAAGTTTTAAGCAGCCGACACTAAACAACTTTGGATCAGCGACTGAAGCAGCATGGTCATTCGATACTACAGCGACGCCTAACCATACTTTTGAGATACCGGCGCCTGCACCTCTTTATAGCACGGCATCTCACGATGAAGGGATTTCAGCGACAATTACGCCATGGAAAATTGTGGTCATTATATCTTTCATGTTGGCAGGCCTCGTCGGTACATACGTTATTGCGCGACGTATTTAAATGCATTTGCTATAGTGATAAATAATCATGTCTGAACTAAACTATATTTTCTACGACCTCGTACCGCTCGTCATTATTATTGCTGTTGTCTGTAAATCTAAGGGTAGCAAAAAGATAAGCGCTCTTTTATTCATCGCAGCAGCATTGCTATGGACCGTTGAAACGGTCATTAAGCCGTGGGATTTAGTAGCATTTGTATTTGAAACCCTCTCTCTCGTACTCATTACGGTTCTCGCTCTGATGTTTATCGACAAGAATAGCTTCACTCATAAACCAAAAAAATAATATTATCGTAGGAATGCGTTTTTGCAAAACGTACGATCATCTGGTGTAGCAATTAACATTATGCCGCAGGGCGGAATCGCTTCAGGTTACCTTTGCGTTTATAGTGTAATTCGGAATCAGTAACGCGCAAGTACATTCTCCATGACGAATCCGGCGGCCATAAGTCGTCGTAGATGCCTAATACTGTAGCGTCAATTTCAATCTCGGCGAGCCGTGGTTGCGCTGGTACGAATTGTGAGAGGTAGGCGAGAAACTTTGCCATAGGTAGTTGCGATACAATAGTTGCCACGCTAAGATCGATGTTCGAGATATATGAATGTAGTAATGTATATTTTGCGACAAATGCGCGTCGTTGCATCTGGCTTTTCTCGTCTTGTTCGAGGGAAGTCTCTCCGTCAAGAAGTAGTTTGTATTGCTCATCAACTTCAGTTTGTTTTATCTCCTGATCTTCGATTTCCTCGTTAGCAAGCGCCTCAGCTGCAGCATGAAAATCAATGAGGCTTCCAAAATGCGTAGCGATACTTCGGGCACTTGGACCGCGTTTGTTGCGCGAGAGTGTACTGATGAGCCGAACAGTTAATGTGCCGCCGCCATTAGCTTGTAGTACTTTTGCGCCCCAGGTGACATAGTCGTCATGCGACCAATCATGGATATTCGGGTATCCGATCATTTCATTTACTTGGGCTGTTGTCCCTACATGCTCAGCGATGATATAGGGACTTGGTCCAAGGTTTTGATGGGCTGCATCTTCATAATCATCATATACAGGCTTGTGACCGAGTCGCTCCGCGAGACTGGCCGCGTATTTCAAATAATCAGCACGTGACCAGTCAGCAAATCGCATGGCTGCTTTTCCTATGTACGTGCCCAGTGCTTCTCGATATCGCCAGATGCGACCTTCAAAACGGTTTTGTATTGCTCTGCGTCCTGGACCAATTTTTAACGCACTGAGGCGATCTATGACATCAGTCGAAGGTTGAGGCCGACGTTCATCAGCATCTATGAGGTTGAGGATCCACTTGCCATAGGCGAGATAGTTTTCACGACCCCAGTCTCTATAGTCCATTCGCTCAAAATGGCTCGTGTCCGGAAGCGACGCATTATATTCCAACAGACTGGTAAGCGGGACGAGGTCGCCAGGACTTGATTCTTCGAGGCGCTGCTCAACAGCAGCATGACCAATCAGCTGATCTCCGGTACGCGTATCTATCCAGATATCTATCATGTGTTAATTGTACAAAATGCAGGGTTATATTAAAGACTATTGAAGTGATGCGAGGCAGAGCTGTAATTAAAATATGATGTCGTTGTCTTGTGAGTCGTGGGGACGTACATTGATTCGAACTTTATCAAAAAGAGATTTAATAGTTTCGTTATCTGCAAGCCTGGCTATCTCATTCGTAGAGGTGTGTATGCCGGTGTTTTTATAGTATTCGACAGCAATATTATTGAAGGTAGGAGTTGAAGCAAAAACTTTGAAATGCGTATCTATCTGCCCAAAATTCATGTTGACATCAAAATTTGCTAAAAATTTATTTAATTCCTTATTGATTTCTTCACATTGAAAAGTGTTTGAAATCGTAAACGACGCTATAACACCCATGATTGTTGAATCAAAATTGATTGATGATGCTCCACGTTTATACCCGCTATAGCGTCGTCGCAACCAGTACTCGAGCATATCGATAATAATTACATAAAGTCTGAGAAATACTTTTTGCTCGTGTTCATTTAACTCTTTGCTATATAAGGCAACGACGATGTCCTGGAAACTGTCAGAATCTTCACTTCGAATAAAATCCGTATCAATGTTTTGATAGATGTCATGTTCATCAATATGTATATCGTCATTATGCACCCATTTTTCAAGATCAAGCTTAGATAGCGTAGTCTGTATGGCAGAAGAGTTGTAGGCTATGTGAGCCATATCTTCGGCCTCTAAAACTTTGAATTGATTCTGAATTTGCTCATGTTCAAAATGATGTGTTTCATGAAGATATTCGTCCAAAAGTTCGGCGACATCTGGGCTGTAACACCCGAGATCGAGATATATGCACTCATCAAATGTCTCACCATGTAAGTATCCAAATAAATAAGGGCTCATCCCGCGTTTTTCTAAATATGTATGGAAACCACTTATGATCAAATGCTCATAAAGATGGCTTATAGATGTGGGTATTCCTGTCGTGTCTAAATAATATAATGCTGTTGTGATCATGATAGAAGTATACATAAGTTGAAGCGGCCAGTCCTGTCTGTGACAGAACTGGCCGCATGGTGAGGCGTCAGGAACGCTTCTTCTTCCGGTTGTTGCTCTTCGTGTTGTTGCCGAAGATCATCGACTCCAGGAAGCTGGGCTGGTTGGCCGGTCGACCACCGCCGCCACCGCCGCCACGCTGTCCCGCCTTGGGACCCTGGCCGCACTGCTGGGAGCCGGACTGGGAACGGCTGGCGCCGAAGTGGTGGTTGCTGCCACCCGTGAAGCTCTTGGAGTTGCGGCCTTTGCCGCGGTTCTGGTTGTTGCCCATCAGATGGACCTTCCGTCTCGAGCATCATCCCTAGCGGTCGCTAGAAACTGTATATATAAAACATTATTTACTTAAATATGTCAACATACCAATCTGTAACATTTATATTAATGAATAATATAGTTAATATAGTCTTGCTATAATTACGGCATGAAAAATTATCATTATTATCTGCTTGACTGGGATGGGAATCTCGCACAAACATTGCACATATGGCTCGAAGTATTTCGTACCGTACTCGATAAACGTGGCATACATAAAACAGATCACGAAATAGCTGAAACGTTCGGGAAGTTTCGTGACTACATCGAGATTTGGAATATTAAAGATGGAAAAGAGTTACACGACGAAGCTCGGACACTGGCAAAACAGAAATTGCCAGACGTTGAGCTATATCCCGATGCGCTCGAAGTGCTCTATGGGCTCCATGCAGCCGGCAAAAAATTAGCACTAATTACAACGTCAACACATGACAATGTTGAGCATTTGCTTGAGAAATTTGAAATTAAAAACCTCTTCGATGTCATCGTTGCAGGTGACGACGTCGCTCACCACAAGCCACATCCTGAATCTCTCGAAAAAGCTCTCGTCGAGCTAGGCGGAAGTAAAGATCAAGCCGTCATGATCGGGGATTCTGACAAGGATCTCGGCGCGGCTCAAAACTTCGGCATTGACTCGATACTCTTTTATCCGGAAGAGCACGCAGTTTTTTATGATTTAGAAAAACTACAAAAACATAATCCAACGTATGTCATAGGAGACTTTAAGCAAATTTTGCTGACAGTATAAACGCCTCTGCGTACTTTAGGTATTACATGACGTGTATTGACTTTTTATAATAATTATGTTAATATATAACCTATCTCACTGACACGAGGTTGGTGGGCGAATAGTGGAAAGGGGCCTTTCGTGGCCACTCTGCAGGTAACCGTCCGTACGTACCGTCTCAACGGCAGCTTCCTGCCGGAGGAGCCGGGTCAGGACAAGTCGTTGCAGGAACGGTTTCGAGCTCACATTGGCGACCTGCCAAACAGGCTTGTGGATGGGCTCCTCGGAGTCTACGACGTGCAGGTCTCAAACGACCAAATCGTTATCTACTACCTGCCGGTCATTATTCCGGAGCGCACACTCGACAAGCACGTGATCTCACTGCTTGAAGATGAATGCATGAATCTGAAGCTTCAGTTGAAGTTTGTACTGGACTTCAGGACACTTGTCGGCTTCGGCAGAAGTGGCATCGTCAAGAAGGCCATGACACGCGCCGAGCGGCTGACAAATCCGCGTCGCATCAAGCGACTTCGCCACGAAGTCGTCCGTGCGATCCAGCACTTCATCGACCGAGGAGATGAGACGAGCAACGCTCAAGAGCGTGGGGACTGCCACTTCATGGTGCGTGCCTGCGTCGCCGAGCTCCTCCCAACCCTCCAGGAGTCAACGAAGAGGGCGTAAAACCCCTTTCACTACCGCCGGACAGCCGTCGCGATTCGCGACCCGCTGTCCGGCGGCTTTCCTTTGTCCCAAAGTCCTGGCTCGGTTATATAAAATAGGATAGACTAAAAGCATAAATAAAGGAGGCGGGTATTCGGCTAGAACACATCATACGAATTGCGCTGGTCCTCCTCGGGAGTGTTATTACTGCAGTTGGTCTGCAGTTTTTCTTACTTCCGAATCATATGCTCGACGGGGGAGTGACCGGTCTTTCGATCATTAGCGCGGAATTAAGTAGCCTGCCGCTAGGACTGTTTCTCATCATTTTCAATATACCGTTTGTGATTTTAGGCTACAAAAAGTTTGGACGTGAGTTTGCTGCATATTCAGCTCTCGGTATCACGACGCTGGCGTTACTGACATCATTCCATATATCTCATGGATTTACTGATGTACCCATATTGGCGGCGGCATTTGGGGGTATTTTTGTTGGAATTGGTGTGGGGCTGGTCATACGCTATGGTGGCATCATCGATGGGGCGGATACTGTCGCGGTACTGATCGACAGGGTTACCGTATTTTCGGTGAGCGAGGCAATTATGTTCATTAATGGCATCATCATCACTGTAGCCGGTTTCGTCTTTGGATGGGAGCAAGCGATGTATTCGCTCATCGCATACTTCATTGCACATAAGGCGATTGATGTCACGGTTGAAGGGCTCGATGAATCACGCAGTGTCTTTGTCGTGAGTATGCACGTCCGTGAGATAGGGGCCGTCATCAATAATCTCCTTCAGGAACCGGTGACGTACATCAAAGAAAGTAATCCAGATGACCGCGAACCGCACGGAGTCATGCTAATCGTCATCACCAGGTTTCAGGAGCAAAAAGTAAAAAAAGCAATTCGTAAAGCTGATCCGAAAGCTTTCATCGTGATCGCTGCCGCACATGAAGTATTGGGTAAAATATCGGAAGATTCACTCCATAGGGTAGAGATAGTATAGTGTCGAGTCATATGATGAATGATTTAGCTATTTGGTAGCCGTACCAACTTTTAGATATGAAAAGCGGCCGCAACGCATCCGGATAACCGGAATACGCTACGGCCGTAGCCTTGTCATTACTAGCCGACCTTACGGCCATTGCACGCTGATGAGCATGCCCTTGCGGTTCTCCTCTCCTTGCAGCACGGTGCCTATCTGCAGCCGCGACCAACTTGCTTCGCTGGTCGTGCGGTCGAAGCTCCTGGCTTCTGCATCTGTCAGTTTTGCCATATAAGCGGCGCGACGCTCGTCTCCGACACGCTGTTTCGATCCGTTGAGATGGGGCTCTGGCCAGTAGGGGCCTGTGGTTCCACTGGCGCTGTCGAAGCGATCCGTTACCCAACGATCCACTTCGTAGGTGTACTTCGTGTCGTAAACAGGATCATCCCGGTACACCGCATCTTTGTGATGTACTTTACGAGGGACTTTCGTGTAAACGTCTTCATTTTTCTTGCACTTCTTGTCTACCTTTTCGAACGTTCCGTTACCTTTGTTGACGGTGGTGCTGCCGCAGACATATTCGACCTCTTTTGTACCGGTCTTTTTGCTGTCATAGACGGTCTCATCCCACTCTTTGTAGTGATCGAGAACTTGTTTGTATGACCGAATTTCTTGGCGTGATCCAATCGTACGACCGTCAGACGGGACATCCCAGTCTTCGAAAAGTAGTGTGCGATACGCCTCCACCTCAACCTGTCGTTCCCACGAAAGGTTCTGTACGGTCAGCTCGACGGTATGTGTTGCGATATAGTTGACGTAAAATGATCGTCCGCCTGCAACGAGACCAACGAGCACTAGTACGACAACTACCAAAACTGCGCCGAGTCGTAGCAGACCAGATCGATCACCGGAACCAGCAATTATGGTAGGAGTTGGCCGAACGTCGTCGGATTCGTCCACATGAGTGTACGGGGCTGCACTACTACGACGGACACTATCGCTATGCAGTGTTCGATGCGGCATCTTGACGGGCTCATTTTCGAGCACCTGAAGCACATCTGCGCTTTGAAGTACTGCATCGACGCGATCGTCTTCGAGATCTTCACGATCACTCAGAGCGACGCCATCTGCATCTACGCCTTCGACGTAACTCTGGGTGGGTGAGACAAAATCATCTCCGTTACGGGGCTGATCGCAATTGACACAGTCCGTGTGAGTTCCAAGGTTCAAATGACCGCAATTGCCACAGTTCCAAGTAGCACCTGAGTCAGAAAATTCCTGCCCCGATGTGTCCGTAATCACCCGTGCATTCTCAGGAAGATACGGCTCTTCGGTCGGATCGACCTGTAGGTTGCGCGGATCACCACATAGTGGGCAGGTGAGTAGCAGGCCACTAATGCCCGTCTTACGGCATTGGGCGCAATCCCAAAGTCCTTCAAGAATTGCCACGATTTCTCCCGTTGGTAAGAGGACACCTATGGTCCATGCGTTGGCTAGTAATGTTAAAGAGCATGCACATTATAGAATAAATTCATTAATTTTGCAATGCGGTAATGAGTAAGTTATCTGTTTTTATTATTTAATAAATACCTTTGCACTCTCAAGGCAACATAGGTGCGATGACCCACATGCTTTATACTATGGCCATGACTATTATTAGCGAAGACAAAGCAGCAGAATACTACAATTCGCAACCGAAAAAGCGCGTCACAGCAGGAGTGTTAATCTTCAATACTAACGGTGAAGTACTCGTTGTGAAGCCGAATTATCTCGATCGATGGCTTTTCCCGGGCGGCGGAGTAGATCTCAATGAATCCCCGCTCACAGCGGCAAAAAGAGAATGCCAAGAAGAATTAGGTGTCGTTTTCGAAACGCTTCGACCAGCTTTCATAAACTACATTAGCCCGCATGCGAACGGCAACCAAGATATAATGCAGTGCCTCTTTACAGTAGACCTTGTTGATGACAATTTTATGAATACCGTCACGCTTCAGACTAGTGAGCTCGACGATGCAAAATTTGTGACTATTGAATCACTCATAGATTACGTTGGTGATTTGCGAGCAATACCAGTTGAAACGTTCGTCAAACATGCCGGCAAAAATGTGACGCTTTACCTGGAAAATGGTAGGCTCGCGGCATAGCCTTAGGCGGCCCATTTATATATGGTGGCTGGATCCTCTCCCTGAATGGTTGTTTCACGGAGAGTCGCAGCAAGTCGATTGGCCATCATCTCTTCACAGTTACGTCGTATAGAAATTTTCAGCTCCTCGACGTCAGCGAGTTGAGGGTTTTGCGGGGTTCCATTGTGTGTACCTGCCGCTAGTGAAAGCCCTACTTTTGTACCAAGAGAAGGGGAGTCTCGTTGTGTTCGGGGAATAATATAGCCGCTTGCAGAACTATCGAGATAATAGTTATAGCTTAGACCACGTGCTGCAAGTCGTCCCATAATAAATTTCGTATGAGCAACTCTACCAGGTTCGGATTCGCCGGTTATCTTGTAACAAACAGACGGATGCTCGAGCAGTGTCCCTATTTCTACGCCGTCGTCATGACGGAATACTTGATGATCAGAAGCAAACAGAGGGACTGGTTCATCAAATACTGAAATATGCGCCTGCTCTGGAAAGCTTGCGCCACTGCCGATGAGCTGCATTCCTACACCTCTCACGTTGACGTGATTATGATCGCGATCAAATAAACCGCACAAAGCACAAGCTGAAGTGTCGCGCCGCTCATACACTGATTGTCGATAGGCAAATGAAGGTGAGTAGCGCACTCTACCCTTTAGTCCAGAGATCATAATGTCACGATCCTCGACCTCATCCATCTTCCAATACACGTCACCACGTACAACTGCTTGGTCTATTTGTGCAACAATAGCTAGATTGTGTTTTGTGCGCACCCTTCGAACTATGTCTCACTTTTATATACCAATTGAAAACGCCTCGCACAATCGCGAGTGAATCACCGAGGTGACTACGTTTTCGCGACGAGCGAGGCGGCCGTACCCTACTCAGGTAACCATGCGTTGAGGAATGCAACGACTTGAACCCAGCGATTTGAATCGAAGCCCATTTCGCCATATTTCTTTCCTGTACCCTTGCCACTTTGCCAGTAGGCTATGGCCGGACACATGTCGAAACTGTCACATCGCCGTACAAGGTTCCCCATACGAAATTCAGTATAGAGCGGCGCGAGTCGGACTCCTTCGTAATGGACCATTCCGTTTTCGGAATCACTCTCAACCAAGCACATGAAGTTTTTGTTTGGGTAATTCGTGTCCAAACCCTGAATGATACGGGGTTGGAACAAAACGACGCCAGGCGCAATGCCGATGAGCTGACCTATGGACATCTCGAGATGTGAACCAAATAGTGACCAACCAGGCAACTGTAAGTACTCGACTTCGCCCGTAGTCCCCATGTCAGTCCGGACCTTTTCGATCATCATAGAAACGGGGTCACCAGGCTGTAACCATAATTGACGGAGTGAATGGAGCATTCCGCGAACATCAGACGATAGCATAACGTCTCCTGTGTAGTATGGACGATCTATCTTACGGTAGTTACAATATTATATAACTATTTTAACAGATAGCAATACATAAGAAATATTGACAAGTCTATACAATCATTTTAATATAAATTAGCCCTTCACACGAATTGAATGTCTAAACAACCCAGTACGCACTCTATTGTACGGAGGATTCATGATGCGTTTGTATGCACATATGTATATCAGGTGGCCACGATTTGAGCCATCTCATTTGTTCGGGCTGAGTGACGACCAGTGTCGAGAGAGAGCCGTCATCGAAACAGGCGAGTGGTTCAACTCACGTGGCGAAAAACTCGGACAGGGTGCTCTCGATGGAGATGACTTGCATCGTATCGCTCAAGAACTCGAAGCGGATGAGATGTTCATCATCACGTCCACGGGAACTGTCCATGAGCCTGCGCATGATCCAGACCTTCCGGGTATGGACTACTTGTTCAAGACAGCACGGTTCGTGGTCATAAAGGGTATCGTCTACTTCATCCCGACATGGGAAGAGCGGCCACGGTATGTCCGCGATGACCAGTACGTCTATGAGGGTCAATGCGTGGTCACCGTATGGTCACGTGAGCAGTTCAAGGCGCTGCATGAATCTCATCGACTGAAGTTCATGTCCGTCTAGACCTATTACCGAGACGTTTGCCAGTTACTCGTAACCAAACTGGCTCTCACAATGTACTGAAAGTTTTGAGTATTTTGTGAGAATATGAGAAACCCCCGAAGGGGATCTCAGATGTGTCGTCTAAAGGCTCCTTTCGGGGTAGTGTTGTCCGCGCAGATCACGAGACGAGACGAAGATGACTCTCACGGCGAACCGATGGACGTCGGCTTCTGTTTCGTGTCTTTCGATCACGTCGAGCAGCCTCGTACAGCTCACCCTCAGGAAAGAGGGTTTGCAGGCCGATGAATTCATCGAGACTGTAGGTGCCAGGAGGCAGCTGGTTGAGGGCAGTCGAAAGCTTAACCGCAGTCCTTAGCCTCGTCTTGGTCTTGCGTGGCTCGCTCATCGGCACATCTTTGCCACGATGGCATTCGATGTGACTGATAGTACTCGGCCTGACGCCGGCCTCTTTGCCTAGCTGAACCTGGGTCAATGATGCTGCAGACCGAAGGGACTGCAGTCTGTGCTTTCGAGGCACATACGCTCCTATAATAGTCGGTACAACACGACATAGTTTTTACTATGTATTATACTATTTTAGCATTATTATTATAATTTGTCAATATAAAGTCAGTTAAACATACACCTTAAAGTATTCATAAACCTATATATGACGATACAACGGGGAATATTGTGCGATACTAAACGCATGCTGTTAAAGCTGTTACAAATACTGGCGTATAGCGTCATCCCGCTACTTGGCATCCTTTTTTTGAATTGGGACTGGCGCCAAATCATCGTATTGTACTGGCTTGAAAATATCACTGTCGGCATCATCACCCTCATCAATATAGTAACGGGTAAAAATACATCAGATTTGATGTCACGCATGGATATTAGCGGACTCCGAATGATTACCTCGCACCCTAATGTATTAAAGTCAGTTATGGCGGCTTTCTTCACACTGCATTATGGAATGTTCACGTTTATACACGGCATTTTCGTTTTCCTCCTCGTGTCTGGAAACCTCAATTTCGGCTCGGCACTGGTAGAACGAACATCTTCAGCCTCTGCTCAGCTTGAATTAAATTCTATTATCGGCCTTTGGGCCGTTGTCACGATTGTCCACATCGCTATGGTATTGGCATATCATTTTGCAGGTTTGAACAAAGGGGCAGAAAATGCGCGCCTTAGCGATCCATACAAACGAATACTTGCGCTTCATTTTTCAATCATTATCGGATCATTTGTCATCGCATTTTATGATTTACCGGCAGCATCCGCCATCATCCTCATCGTGATGCATGCGCTCCTTGATATTTTTTCTTTTCGTAAAGTCGCACCACCCCCGTTGCCATCGCCTGATGGCATACCGACATAATTACTTCATACTATTGTCCTGAAGTAAGTAACTCTCGAGGTGATGATGCTATAATAGAGTCATATTTAATAAGGAAAGTAGACATATGAATAAGAAGTGGCTCATCCCTGGAATTATTGGTGCAGTATTACTTGTACTGCTGCTCAGTATTGTCGGTGGATATAACGGTTTAGTTGGAAAACGAGAAAGCGTTCAAAAAACATTTGCAAATCTGCAATCTCAGTATCAACGACGTGCTGATCTTGTGCCAAACCTCGTAAATACTGTGAAGGGTGCTGCTGAGTTTGAGCAATCGACTCTCACGGATGTCACGAATGCGCGCGCAAAAGCAACCAGCATTACAATTGACCCAAGTAAAGCAACTCCAGAACAGTTAGCGGCATACCAAAATGCCCAAGGCGAACTCAGCCAGGCATTGGGACGGCTCCTCGCGGTGACGGAAAACTACCCAACATTGCAAGCAGTACAAGGTTTCCGGGACCTACAGGTACAGCTTGAAGGAACAGAGAATCGTATCGCAGTGGCACGAACAGACTTCAATAATGATGCAGCTGGCTATAATGCTGATATACAGAAATTTCCTACAGTTATCACCGCACGTCTCTTTGGATTTGATGCATTCCCTTACTTCCAGGCAAGTGAAGCGGCTCAATCTGCTCCAACAGTAGACTTCGGCGAATAAGGAGACGGTTCGCATATGTCTAAACTGCGATTATTTCTAGCTAGTTTTATGCTAGCGGCAATAGTCGCAGTTTTTTGGACGCAAACTTCTGCAGCTCTAGATGTTCCGCCGAAGCCAACTACGCCCGTCGTTGATCAAACGAATACACTGACACCAGAACAGCTCAAAAGTTTGGAACAAACAATTTTGAGTGAGGAACAGCAAACAGGAAACCAAATTGGTATTCTCATGGTTGCATCTCTCGAGGGTCAGCCCATAGAAAATTACTCCTTGGCAGTTGCACGTGGATGGGGGATCGGTGGTACTGAACGAAATAGCGGCGTGCTGCTGCTTGTTGCAAAAGATGACCGGAAGCTTCGAATCGAAGTGGGCTACGGACTCGAAGGCGCATTACCCGATATTCGCGCAGGTCAAATCATTCGTGATCGAATCTCCCCTGAGTTTCGGCAAAACAATTATTTTGCTGGTATCCAATCGGGACTCACCGGTATCGTCACAGCGATTCATGGAGAGCACGATAGCGATCTCAAAGAAAACACACAATCAGAAGCTCGCTTTCCCTGGGAGTTTGTAGCAGCAGCGCTGTTTATCGTTCCGAGCTGGCTTGGCTCAATGTTGGCACGGACAAAGAGCTGGTGGGCCGGCGGTGTTCTCGGCGCCATTGGCGGCATTATCGTTGGGCTCGTGTTTGGATTTTTGTTTATTGGTATCGCTGGAATCATTGTCCTGACTATTGTCGGTTTACTCTTTGACAAAACCGTGTCCGCTAATTACCAAAGACGAGCTGCGAATCACGACTCACCGAGTTGGTGGGCCGGTGGTCCATTCATTGGTGGCGGAGGAGGTGGTGATGGTGGTTGGGGCGGATTTAGTGGCGGTGGTTTTGGTGGCGGTGGCGCCAGCGGAGACTGGTAGGATTTCGTTACTTATCGAACCCAGCTGATATTTGCGAAATTCGCGTTCGTACCTGCCCGCCATGTATTAGTTTTAGGGTCAAAGATTTGAGTATTAACCGTTCCCGCAGGAATATCAAATGCGCAAACGCGTGTCGGGTTGCTAGTATTATCATGCCAGCAATCAAGAACAGAGTACGTTTTGTGGCCAGTCGTAGGGCTTGTCGTCGTTAAGCTTGCCCACGTTCCGACGTGACCCGAAAAGGTAAACTTCACATTGGCATTGTTTTTGATAATAGCATCGTACATTGCCTGTGCGCTCGTATCACCATAGCCTGCGTTGCTACCACTTAGTGTGCCTCCAGAATCAAGGATATAGTGAGCAAATATAATCACATTATGATGCGGATGAGCCTTAATAACAGCATCTGCCCAGGTGTAGACGCTCGCTCGAGCACAAAACTCTAGGTTCATGACCAAAAAATTAAGTCCACCTCCTTGAAACGTCCGGTACGCATTATCGACTTTCCCCGCTTCAAATACTCCCTGAATATTCGAGAAACGTGACAAAGGAAAAAAAGAGTTAAATGTCGAAGTGTTCCGCAGGTTTGCGTGGACATCACCCGGTGCCGCACTCCCGCCCGCCATAACCGCTGCCGTGTCATGGTTCCCGATACAGAGAGCGTAAGGGAAGCCGGCTTGATCAAGAATATCGAGTCCTGCATCTGCGCGGACATAGTGACTATGCGTATCGTCATCCCAATCTACAAGGTCGCCATTTTGAACCATGAATTTGATATTGAGAGCCTGACGATTCGCCACCAGCCATGTCATGCGGCCCGAGAAATGGGCGTATCGTGTATCGCTATTGTTGTCCTGTTGTGTGTCAGGGATGGCGACAAAAGTGAATTGTGTTTCCGTAGCAGTCGTTGGTTCCGGACTAGCGGCGTATTTGAGGCGTCGGCTAAACATAAAAGGCATCCTTCATTTGTTGTCATTATACAGCTTTGTCCTATTCCTGCTAGTGATTGGAGGTGTATTATAAAAGATATGAATACATACATTGCTTTTATGGACGGTATTAAAGTTGATGGGGAGCTGCAGGCGACAGCCGAGCGGGTTGAATACAGCTTTCATACTTTTTCACTTCGCAATGAATCTATGTATGAACCGACAGGGGATGCCACATTCGCATCTCCCAACGATAATGCTCTCGAACTTCAAGGCGGTGTTGAACGGCTGATAGATGCTGTGCTGCACATAAAGACAAAAGCCATCGTACTTAAGAACGAAGAGGTAAAAGAAATGTTGGACAAATCTCCAGACCAAAATACTTTTATTCTGAGCGACACTATCTCGCGCACACGTGCAGACCTACGGGCGCTTTATGCCGTATCCCTCGATCCACCACAACACGATCACTAAGATTATCTGACTAAACGTTTGATAAGCTCTGGCGTATCGACTTTGGTTGAATTTATTGCTTCACCTACGGGGGTCACGATAAATGTATTATGACCAGTTGGTCGCATGATTTCGTAAAGCGTACTGAGATCGCCAATCGTAGGATTAAGCCAGTCGTTTTCATGGCTTTGTTCAATCACGATAGGAAGGGTCCGTGGCATCATATTATCAGTAGATTCAGTATCGATCGTCAATACTGCACAGAGTGATTGCTCTTGTTCTTCAGCATCGGTCCATGTGCTATAGATACCCGCCAGTCCAAGCAATTTATCATCACCCGAATGCAGATAAAATGGTCGCTTCTGATCTTTAGCTTGCTTCCATTCATAAAAACCATTGACCGGAATAATACAGCGCTGCGAACGTATGGCGAATCGATACGAGTGTTTCTCGAGCACTTTTTCAGAACGGACTGCTTGCGTCTTGTACCGGAAGATTGAGTTAGCGTTTTTGGCGCCTTGCGGCAAAAACCCCCACATCATTTTCTCGACGATACGTTGACCGTTTCGTTCAACAACAACTGGCACTGTCTGCGCCGGACTGATGTTGTATGAGGGTCGTATACCCTTCGGCAAACCTTGGGGTAAAGTAAACCGATCACGTAATTGATCTGTCTGATAGAGGGCGTAACGAGAAATCATCTTGCTAGTATACGCTAACAGCGGTCACCACGACCATGGACAATTACGTAATCCAGGTAATATTTGAGATGTTGACGTCACTGCCTGTGCGCCGGGTATTCGTGAGAGGGTTATATACAAAAGATGTCACCATACCCAGCGTTACTAGTGCTGACTGCGCTGTTGACCTCGATGCAATAATGAGTAACGATCATGACATTGTGGCGAGGATGCGCCTTGATGACGCCATCGGCCCACGTATATACACTTGGACGCGGACAAAATTCGAGATTCATTACAAGCCAGCTGAGTCCAGCAGCCGTAAACGTCCGGTACGTATTATCAACCTTATTTGCTTCATATACATCCTGAATATTCGGGTAGCGGGAGATCGGGAAATAATTATTGAACGTGGTTGTAATACGAAGGTTGGCATGAACATCACCCAGAGCCGTGCCGCCGCCCTCCATGACCGCCACCGTGTCATGATTACCGAGGCTAAGTGCATAGGGGATTTGAGCGGCATCGAGCACATCCAGTCCGGCATCAGCTCTCAAGAAGTGGAGGTGATCAGGAGGGTCCCAGTCGACGAGATCACCGTTTTAGACAGCATATTTGATATTCAGCTCATCTTTGTTCGCCGCCAGCCATTCCATACGCTGCTTGAAATTGATACTCGTTGTTTTCGTCTCGTGCTGCGTATCAGGAATAGCGACAAACGTAAACGTTGTCTCTGTCGTCGGTGCTGCTTTTTTGCAGCCGCTCGCATCAGTTGTCTACTATGCATAAGTACTTACTTTCATTATTCTTACGATTATACTAAACCGGTCGTCAGACAGTGAGTGCGATATACTAGAAGTATGAATCATTACATCGCTTTTCTAGACGGTATACAGGAAAATGGCACAAATAGAGTAGCCATGAAAGACCTGGAGCATTGTTTTCATACATTTTCACTTGAAGGTGAACGTGCGTACGCTCCGACTAATGATGTCGTCTTTGTCTCTGAAAATGACCATGTAGAACAGCTAAAGGGCGGCGTAGAACGAGCGGTAGAAGCAGTACTCCACATACCCATAGAAGCGACGGTCATTCGTGACGAAAACCTGCGCCACCTTATTAATACCACTGTTGAAGAAATGATTGCTATACCAGAGAATAATCTGGTGCGGAAACGAAGCGATCTCGAAGTAATTTATCTTTTATCGCAAGCATTTTCCGACCACCAACATTAAAGAGAGTGTTGAATCATGAGCAATCGTCTTTATGCTCAATTACGACCAGATGGCTACAGCCTTGCCAGACTGCGGTACATCCAAACCATGTTGCCGCTACGAGGGCGCAAAGTGTCTCTCGAGCGTATTCATTTGACTCTGATACATTTTGGTATTATCGAAGAAATAATTGAGAGTGTGCCGGCCGATGGCATGGTCGCGATGAGGGCAGTGCAACGATATATTGCCGCAACGAAAAAAATACTCGCCACCTTTCAAGTGCAAGAATTTACGCTTCAACCGATAGGATTTGACCTCTTTGGCGACTATAAACGAACACTCGTCATTGTTTACGAACCAACTCCGATATTAATTAAACTTCACGAGCTTTTGCTCGCGACTCTGCGAACCTTTTTTGTAGAATGCGACATAGAAGACGTTGAAGGATATATGCGTGGTGACAATAACTTCAAGCATGCTTTGACGATCAACCCTCATATTACAATTGCAAAAGGATACGACGGCAAATTGCCAGTCGCACGACTCGATCCAGTCGTAATGACGATTATGCCATTTGAATACTAGCGACACAAAAAATATGAAAAAGGTCATGCCTGGCTGGCTTGCCCTGCTGCTCAGTGGCAGCTCCTTTTATTGCTCGATGGGTATTCCTGCTTGAGGCGTGATATACGTCAGGATGTGCCCAAAATATTTGTTGTGATATGTAAGCAGGATTATTAACATTAGCGTGCACGTGACATATACTAGGTATAGCTATGCGAGTATGAACCGCTCGAGTCATCAAGAGGTCATCACACGCAAGCTTATACAAGCAAACTTCGAGCAAACATACTTCGGTCCCTGAGCGCTCTCATACATTTATCAGCTTACTCTGCCAGAATCATCAGTGAACGGCTCATGATTTCGTAGCAGACAGCTTACTCCTTAATTCCGTTCCAACTTACATCTCGTTAGTTGATCTCTTTATAACTTTATATTTTGGAGTATATATATGAACGATTTAGTCCTTGCCCCCTCTTGGTCACACTACTTAGAGATCCCTGTGCGCACTGCCGCACCAGTAAAACTAGAGAGCATTTTGCGTACTCGTATGGAGGCATTCCGCAAAAGTCGCGAGCTTTCGATTGATAATTGTAGGGAGGAGAAATAATGTATGAACAACCACGAGAAAGAATATCCGTGGCAGCAGTATTTGGAGATTCCTTTGCGGACGTGCGACCATTCAAAATACGCTGGAATGGACGAGAGTACGCTATCACGAAGGTTGGCTATGTTTCACGCATTCAGGAAGGTAAAACCATTTACCACGCTTTTTCCGTAACGGATGGAACTGGTTTTTTTGAACTTCTCTTCAATTCGGACGAGCTGAGTTGGCTTGTCGGCCGAATACAGCCCAAAAACAGACTATAATAAAGGTAAGAAGGGAATACTATGAACACCATTACCTGCACGCACTGTGGCGTCGAAATTGAAATTGATAAAGCACTTGAGGGTCAGATTGAGGCTCGGGTTCTTTCGGCCGAACGGCACAAGCACGCAGAAGAGTTAGCGCGTATCAAGGCTGAGCAAGAAGCCGAAGTAGCTAAAGAGCGCATCGCAACTGCCGAGCGTATCAAACGTCAAGTCGAAGGCGAGCGTGAGCTGCTCAAACAGCAGGCTGCCGATGACCTCGAATTGGCCAGAAAACGACTCGAACAAGAATTGTCGTCTTCGCAGCGCAAAGGTGCTGCCGAGCAAGAAGCATTAGTAAAAACTTTAAGGGATGATGCCGAATCAGCCAAACAGGATAACAAAAAACTTCGCGATGACCTCGGCAAACTCATGGATCAGCTTCGTGAAAGCAATAAGGCTCGAGAAAACGCCGAACTCGAAGCAAAACGTAAGCTGGCAGAAGAAGAGGCAAAAATACGCGAAGAAGTTCAAAAGACCGCCGATGAGCGACAACGCCTGAATCTTGCCGCCAAAGAAAAGACCATTACAGACCTTCAAAAAGCGCTTGATGATGCGCAGCGCAAAGCGGCTCAAGGAAGCCAACAGCTACAGGGCGAGATACTGGAGCTGGATCTCGAAGAGGCGCTCGCGGCAGCGTTTCGAGATGATATCATCACTCCAATTGCAAAAGGCGTCAATGGCGCCGATATTAGCCATACCGTGCGCAGCCAGAGCGGTATCGAATGCGGCACGGTGCTTTGGGAGATTAAACGTACAAAAAATTGGGCAGATGGATGGATCACGAAACTAAAAACCGATACACGTAATGCGAAGGCAAACGTTCCGGTTATTATCAGCGAAGTACTCCCCAAGCAGCTCGAACACGACATGGGACAGGTAGATGGCGTGTGGATCGTGAAGCCAAAGCTTGCCATCGTACTCGCAACGCTGCTTCGCAAAAGCCTGCTTGATGTGGGTCGCGAACGCGCTACCGCACAGAACCGCGGCGACAAAGCGGACGCACTCTACAATTTTGTTACCAGTCATGAATTTGCTCAGCAGGTTGAAAGCATGATTGAGACATATCAAGAAATGACTATACAGGTGACAAAAGAGCGCGTCGTTTACGAAAAACTATGGTCACAGCGCGAAAAACAAGCTCAGAAACTACTCATGAGCACAGCGTCAATTGTCGGCAGTATGCAAGGGCATATCGGCCAGGCAAGTATGCCGCGCATCAAAGGTCTCGAACTCGAAGCAGGTGAGCTATAACATGGGTCGTATATAACCTGTTAAAATAAAAATATGAAAAAGCTATATCGATCAACTACAGATAGAAAAATTGCAGGTGTTTGCGGTGGACTTGCAGAATATTTTGGCATAGATGTCACTATCATCAGGGTTATTGGTATCTTCCTTCTTTTACCTGGCGGGTTTCCAGGATTGATTCCCTACGTGATTCTATGGGTAGTAGTGCCAAAGCGCACAATTATCGACGTGTAGACATTCGTAACATTGACCTTTCTAAGTAAGTATTTTCAATAAAATGATTACCTAGCTATGGCTGCGTTTTAAATGTGTACCTTCGTACGTATTATATTTCACATATAAATGCGATGTTCGTCCATATACTAAGACTATAAAGAGGAGAACATAATGAATAAATTTGGACCAAAAGCACAAGAAAAAGTTGAAGCAGCAATGCACGAGATGAAAGAAGGCAAACTCAAAAGTGGGCAAAGTGGCAAAAAAGTAACATCGCGAAGGCAAGCGGTTGCAATCGGACTCAGTGATGCCCGCAAAGCTGGTGGCAAGGTACCGAAAAATAAAAGCTAGTATGAATGCAGATGATGCGAGACGGACAGTGTATGATCGGTGGTTTAAAAATAGCAAAGGCGAATTAGCACTTACTGACACACCTAATGCGCCGATCATAACCTTTGTCATTGCAGCAGTAATTGCATTTTTACCAATTCCAATTTCGAAATATGCTGCGAGTGCAGTGGCATACGGAGCTCTTTTTACCTGGGCATGGCTAGAGGTGTTTCAGGGAGTTAATTATTTTCGTCGCACCCTTGGCGCGCTTGTGGGAATGATACTCGTAAGTGTCACTGCCATTTTCTGCTATTCAGACGCACAGAGGTAAAAAACCCGTGAATTATCGCATCACTATAATGATACTACAATCCTGCATTCTTAATTAGCGAAAGCGCATATTCAGGCCACCATACGCCTGCTTTTGGAGGGTATGTATTTAAAAGCGCTGGCCCGCACTGACCATCTGACTCACCGGGTACTTTGATCCATAGAAAACCATCTATAAGTGCATCGTTGGTGCGAAGTGTGGGCAATAAACCAATAGCACGACCGCTTGGATTACACCATTGATTGTCGTCTGTTGTCCCGTTTCCATTTCGACTCGTATCAATCACAAAGTGCTTATCGCCAGTAGCTATGGAAAGTTTTTTACCATAAACCATATTGTCATTCGAAGCAACAAAATTTGAAACGTTGAGACTAAATCCATTTGCCTCCGCAATATTCGCACGTGTCAACAATGGGGCTATTGCTTCAACCGACTTCCACCGTGCGTTACCCGCATCTATGTATACTTGTGTATTTGTATTTTGCTTCAATGTATTAACTGCTCGCGAAATAGCATCAAGACGGAATGTTTGATCTTCGCTACTAAGACAAGAAATAGTTGTAAGTGAGTCAGGCTCTAACACAACTATGGCTTTTTTATCACCAATACCTTGTGCCATCTGGTAAATCCATGCTTCATAGGCTTCTACTGATTCAACACCTCCAGCAGATTCATGCCCGCAATCACGGTTTGGGATATTGTAGGCAACGACTACGGGCATCTTACCCTCCTCTGCTGCTTTAGAAACATATAGTCGCACATCCGTCTCCAAAGTCGTATTCCAACCACCAAACCAAACCGCAACAGGCTGTGATGCAAGAAAATTAGCTCGCTCTGCATCCAGCGGGTGTGTTAACGCCCAAGATGATGCTTGTCGTTTTAAGTTTGTCCATGGATATGTATACAAATCCATAACGTCTGGATTTGGAGACGACACTTTAGATGCTATATGGATTGGAACCGGATCACTTGTAATAGTTTGGCCTGTAGCGACAATCTTAGCAATGAATCTAATATTATACGTATTGCTCTTATCCCAACCCCAATTCGTCACTGTAACTTTTGCAGTTGAAATTGCTGGGTTATAAATGTCTTTTTGCATTAGAGTGGGCTTGTCATTATTTACAGACCACGACAGAGTGTATTGATCGCTTCGCAAACCTTCTACGGTAGCACGAAAGGTTATTCTCCCATCAACAACGGAATTAGGTATGGGGTAAAGTGGCATGATGCGCGTAGCAATCGCCTCAGTGCGATCTGTTAAGAATACAGCGAAACATACGCTCAAAAATATGAGCATCGCTCCAAATAACCATTTGTACGTCAAAGAAGATAAAGAATAAGATTTCATATCTACCATTATGGATAATGATAAAAGCACAAGCAAGATGAGAATAGTATAATTATGGATATGAACTGGATTAAAACTCTTAAATCATTACAGCAGCCATCATGCAATGTAGCTCCCCGATTGCTTGGCTGCGAGCTAGAACGCACGTTCGGTAATAAAACAGTACGCGTACGAATCGTTGAGACTGAGGCATATAGTCAAACCGACGCCGCCAGTCATAGCTATAAGGGACGAACTCCACGGACAGATATTATGTTTGGACCAGCGGGACATCTCTATGTCTATTTCACCTATGGCATGCACTACTGCTGCAACGTTGTGACGGGGCTCGAAGGCGAAGGCGCCGCGGTTCTCATTCGGGCAGTTGAGCCACTCGAAGGAGAAAATATACTTGAAACACAACGCAGAGTGCAGGGCATTAGTCTAACCAATGGTCCAGCAAAACTCAGCCAAGCACTCGGGATCGACAAACAGCTCAATGGTCATGATTTATCTCTTTCACCCCTCAAACTCGTTCTCCGTCCACCCCTTGAGGCAAATATGATTACGACGACAACTCGAATCGGAATATCACAAGCAAAAGATGTTCCATGGAGGTTTTATATATCCGACAGCCCATATGTATCTAAGAAGTAACGTCGGTATAGTGCTTCAAAAGCTCTTCCATATCAAGTACAAGGCCGCCCCAGGTAAAATTTCGTGCCCCATGACCTTGACCTGTCAAAGGATCATAATATTCACGAAACCCTGACTGGTGAATTAATTTGAGTGAATCATGGTAAATTTTCTGTGCCTCTGCAACGTAACCGTAGCGCAACAACCCCTGAACGATAAACCAATTTGACGACATCCATACAGGACCACGCCAGTTTGTTCCTACCCACCAATCTCCCTTCCAGTCACCATTAGGATCAAAGCTCGGCTCACTCAGTGGCACGGTTGAAACACCGTACGGCAAAGCAAATTCTTGAGGATTCAGTAAATAGTCTTCGACAAGATGTCGCGCTTCAGTATCGCTGGCAACGCCTGCGTACATTGGCATAAAAAGTGCCCAGGTGCGTACTGGTATACGGTGAAGCTTCGGACCATAAACGGACTGATAGAGATGACCGCTGCGAAATATATCAGCCATAGCGTCTCGAACCTTCGCCGCCTTCATCTCTGAATACGTGGCGATTTTTTCATGCCCCGCACGGCGAGCCATGAGTCCCGTGACGCGGAGACTTTCAGCCAAGATTGCGTTGAGTGGCACATCATAGACCCAGTGCTTCATATCTATTTTATCTTTCAGCACAAAACGACTGGCTCGCAAATCGTCAACAAGTTGAAGGCGGGCTTTAAAATTATCAACGAACTGATGACGCGGGTCACTCAAACCAAGTATTCGATCAAAACGGGGAGAGTTGTCCTCACCTGACTCATCAGGATTTATGATGCCAACGAGATTGATTTTATGCGGGTCGCGGTGACGAAATAAATAGTGATGGAACGCATCAATATGTTGCAGCATGGACTGAACAAACGCTGTATCTCCGGTCGCTTCATAGATACGCCATACTGCAAGTGCGAGCATCGGTGGCTGGGTGATACTACTGGTGTGTCGTTTGCCCCAATGTATTTCTGGAAAATTTGTTGTCTCAGGCGGCTTTTTCCAATAGAGGATATGGGGTAACATACCATTTTCAAATTGACCTTTCACGAGGAGTCTCAGCTCATCTTTGGCTCGCTCCACATCAAAATAGCTCAGTGTAATAGCGTGAAAACAGCTGTCCCATAACCACTGAAAAGGATAGGTATCCGGTGAAGGTACGGTGTACGACAAGCTGCCATGTCGACGCATATTGGCATCGTAAAGCTCTTGCACTGCAGAGTTAAGGGAGGGCATATCATCAGTATAACGGTTACGCTTCACGAGGAGAACAAATACAGCAAAAGCGCCCCATAATGTATACTAAAAAGCAATGACCAAAGAAGTAATCCTCACCGGAATTCGTTCAAACGAAGAACCAACCATAGCTAACTATCTTGGCGCCTTTTTGCCAATGGTCGAGATGCAGCAAAAATTTGCTGGCGAGTATCAGATCAACATGTTCGTGCCGGACCTCCATAGCTTCACGACCCCAACTGATCATACGAAGCTGTATGACAATACACTACACAATCTGAAGTACTTTATCGCCGCGGGGCTTGATATCACGAATCCTGATACCTATATATATCGCCAAAGCTATATTTCTGCTCACAGTGAACTGACATGGATTCTAGACTGTTTTACCTACATGGGCGAGATGGGTCGAATGATTCAGTACAAAGAAAAGTCTGCAGAACACAACGACAGTGTAAGCGTAGGACTCTTTAACTATCCTGTGCTCATGGCAGCCGATATTTTGCTCTATGGAGCAAAATGGGTGCCGGTTGGGGAAGACCAGTTCCAGCACCTTGAGATCGCCCGTGATCTCGCTCTCCGCATGAACAACAAATTTGGAAAATTATTCGTTATGCCTGAAGCTACCGCCAAGCAAACCGAGTTTATTCAACGTGATAAAGGCCTCCGCATCAGGAGTCTGAGTGATCCAAGCAAAAAAATGAGCAAAAGCTCTCCTGATGAAAAATCGAAGATTCTACTGAGCGACACACCCGAAGCGGCAACCAAGAAAATTATGTCTGCCACCACCGACAGCGTCGGCATCATCAACTTCGATTGGGAAACACAACCCGGCATCGCTAGTCTGCTGCAGATTCTTGCGCTTCTGTCTCAAAGGGACCAGGCACACGTGAATGCCGAATGGGAAGGGAAACAAAGTTACGGTGATCTCAAAAAGGCGGTCGCAGCTACTGTCGCTACATTCCTGACCAAGTTTCAGTCAACCTATGCAGCCATCGATGATGGCTCACTACTCCAAAAGCTTGAAGCGAATGAAGCAGCCATGAGTGTGGTGGCAAATGAAACGGTACTGCGGGTTCAGCAAGCAGTTGGTCTGCGAGCGAGGAAATAACTATGCTACGAGATAATTCCGAAAAATTTGCACCTGACTTCAAAATAATCCTTGAAGAATTTGGCATCTCTTCAGATGCTGATCATGGCTTTCAGCTGCTCAAGTTTGAACGAGTAAGCCCTGACGTGTTCGTCTGGCTCCTGCGAGATTACCGCACTTTTCTTGTGACGATATCTGATCGCCCAGAAGATCATGTCACCAACAAAGAGTGGTTCAGCAAATGGCTCGGTGGATATGATGCCAAGAATGTTGTCGCTTTGCAAAATATCAATGGAGAGACGCTCGTCTCAGATGGGTTCGATACGATTCAAGTATTTGAGCTTCCTGATGATTATGATCATGATGAATGGGTGAGCGCATGAGATTGGATCAATACGTTGCCCAATACTGGCCAGAACATTCGCGCTCAGTTTGGCAGTGTCATATCGAAGCGGGCTTTGTCACGGTGAATGGAGCAGTCGAGACGAGTCCGAAGCGACTTTTGGGTGAAGATGACGAAGTACAGGCACAAGCGCCAGAATACGCTGATTTTAGTGATCGGCATCTTCCGGTCATTTTCGAAAATGATGACGTCGTTGTCATCAACAAACCAAGTGGTGTATTGACGCACAGCAAAGGCGCGATCAACGAAGAGTTTACTGTTGCTGATTATGTCAGCGGACTCATGGCCGAACCAGAAGAGTCTAACCGACCCGGCATTGTCCACCGCCTGGATCGTGCGACATCTGGTGTCATCATTGCGGCCAAGCATTCCGTTGCCAAGCGGCACCTTATGAAGCAGTTCCAAGATCGAAAGGCAAAAAAAGAATACCTCGCTATCGTGCGTGGCACCCCGAAGCATGCGAAGGCGACAATTGAACTACCTATTGAGCGAAATCCAAAAAAACCTTCGCAATTCCGCGTTGGTGCAAGCGGCAAGTCTGCCACGACACAATATGAAGTACTCGGTAGTAACCACCTGTATAGTGTCGTAAGATTGGTCCCGACAACAGGACGAACACATCAGCTACGTGTGCACATGAGTTATATCGGCACGCCAATCATCGGTGACGAAGTCTATGAGGGTGGTAAAAGTCCGATGGGGCGTCTTGGGCTTCATGCTCGTGCACTCGAAATTACACTGCCAGGCGGAAAGCGCGAAACATTCGTCGCCGAACCACCTGCGGTATTTCAGAAGTTAGTCGATGAAATCATCCGTGATTGAACCCGCACTCTCTGATGCCTCTCGTATGCGCATCACACAATACTTGGCGAAGCCAGCACATGCAGTGTTACTAGAAGGACCTGTCGGAATTGGGCTCTATACGATTGCGCAGTATATTGCCCGTATGCTCAAAGCAATGCCAGACAGTATTCAAACCATATCATCAGACGAAAAAGGCACTATAACGATTGAGCGCATTCGTAGCCTTTATGCACTGACTCGCGCCCGACAATCCGAGGCGCGCGTCGTCATTATTGATGATGCGGACAGCATGGGTATTCCTGCACAAAACGCTCTTTTAAAACTCCTCGAGGAGCCGACGGCACATACTTATTTTATATTGACAAGCCACACATCTCAGACGATTCTCCCGACCATTACTTCACGCACCCAAAAGTTGACGCTCACCCCATTGTCTAATGCGAATTCTGAAGCACTGATAACGACAACCAATGCCAGCGCGAGAGCTCAAATAGCGTTTCTGGCATCAGGATTGCCTGCCGAAATAGTTCGCCTGCAGTCAGATGCATCATATTTTTCCCGGGCAACTGAACTCATGAAAGACGCTCGACAATTCTTACAGGGCAGCCAGTATGAGCGGCTGGTGATCGTCAATAGCTATAGCTCGAAGCGACCTCATGCAATTGCGTTTCTCTCATACCTTTTAAAACTACAGACCTTTATGTTATTTCGACAGAAAAAGACTGAATATGCACGAGACCTTGAGATGGTCGATACTATTCTTGCTCGCATAGCCGCGAATGGACACATTAAGACGCAGCTTGCCTACTTAGTGACGAAACTGAGCTAATTTGTTACACTAGCAGGTAATATGTTAGGTCTTTTACTTCTTGTCGCCCTTGGTATTTGGATTTTACTATACCAAAAATCTATTGACGAGTCAGGCAATGAAATGCCGTCAAAAATCGCTGGACGTTTGGATAAGTTATGGCAGATCGCCAATGATGGCCTTCGTGAGCGCAAATACCTACGTGCCGAAAAAGCATTGCTGACTATTTTGCGTTTTGATGAGCGCTCAGCAGCGGCATATAATCGCCTCGGAATTTTGTATGCAAAACAACGCGCGTATGATGATGCTATAGAATGTTTCGAGATTGCACAGAGCCTTGAACCAAGTGCATCGAGTCTTCATAACGTCGGACTCATTTATTATGAAACGCAAAAATATGAAAAAGCAGCCCTTGCATTTGAGCAAGCGCTGGAGCTAGAGAGCGACCTTGCATCACGATACATTGCATACGCAAAGGTACAAGAGAAGATGGGTCACACCAAAAAGATGATTCAGGCACTCGAAGAAGCCGTCACTATTGAACCGAACCCGCAAAGCCTTACTATTCTTGCAGATGCGTACGAAAGAGACAGTCGCAAAGAATTGGCCGATGAGCTCCGCTCTAAGGCGAAATCTATGATCGTACCAGTTGGCGTTCCCGCTAAAGTTCAACAACCACGCAAAGTGGTCATGTAAGGTTCGTGCTCATTAAAAAATCGGTCAGAAGACCGATTTTTTAATTTGGTTCTTATGATTGTTATTTATATCTACAAACGCTCGAGGGAATTTACTTGGATGGTGCCAACAGGGTCATATTTAGATACTGATTCGAGCAAGCTACCCGTAACTTTTGCTGGTTGCCCAGTAGGTACACCTCCTGTTATCGTCGGATCATCAGCATTCAATGCATAGGTAGTGCCGTCATCTGCGTCTAGTCCTATTTCACAGCTTGTATCGGAAATGCTCGTAGTGTCTTTCGGAGGAAGGCAAATTATTTTACCCGTCACTGATATTGCTTTTTCGTCGGAAGAGGATGGCATTTCGTCGGCTGCATTATTTCGCATAATATTAATGACGGCCACTGCGCCAGCTCCGAGCACCAGAACCACGACAAGACCAATGATCATACGATTTTTATTCATGGCTTTATACTAGCATAAACACATAATCGCGTCGGTGAAGCATCGCTTCATAACAACATTGATTTTCGCTTATTAACTCAAGTAATAGTAAATGATGGTCAATATAGTAGACGTACTTTGAACTACTAGGTTAGGTAGTCAAGCCGATCTAGCAGAGCTTTTGTTGGCGGGTTAAGATCGTATGTTTTCACGTCCTTCAGATCAACGCACTCTAGGGTCTCGTTTGTGTTAACCGGACTCGATTCACCGCTCACCACTTCGCAAATTGCGTCCAAATATACGAATCGTTTTTCTTCTCCGTCATGATCAACCTTTGTCTCTTCGTCCCACCAAAGTCTTTCTATGATAGCTACTGTGAAGTTCCAGCGTGACATTAATTCTTTGTTAAGCGCATCAACTACGACGCTCTCAGTTTCAACTCTTCCACCAAATACCGCCCATGGCTCTTTATAGGGGTTTTTCGATGGATCCATTTTGCGGAGTAATATTTTGTTTCCACTTCTTACAACTGCAACTGGCATTAATACTGTTTTCATGGATTTATTATGACACAAACAAAAACACCATCTTACGATAGTGCTTATGCTTGGTGCTGGAAGTAGGACTCGAACCTACGGAGCCGAAAGGCGGGAGATTTACAGTCTCCTGTGATTGCCACTACACGATTCCAGCTCGTGGAGCCGATTCAGGGATTCGAACCCAGGACCTGCTGTTTACAAAACAGCTGCTCTAACCAGCTGAGCTAAATCGGCATATGATTTAAAAAGTACAGTGATAATCGTACTTGAAAACAGGGGAGATGGCAAGTCGTAGCATGGTGTTTATAACAAAAAAGGCAGGTTATCATAGACAAATTATAATATTTATGCTATTATATAGATATGTATAAGAAATATTTGCAAAATTGGGCGCTCAAAACCAATGAACGACAGAAGCTACAGTGGACTTACGCCGGTATAGCAATTGCAGGACTGGTTGCAGCTGGCATCGTCGGTCTAGTCAACATGTCACTGGCGCAAAACATACTGCAAATTGTCACCGTATCTTTTGGACTCTTTATTGCTAACTTTGTCGTATGGGCATTGATCCGGGCATTCATCGAAGAACCGCCAAAACCTACTGAAACACACCTGCCGACTCAAAAACCAGCTCGTCTTGCTGTCAAGAAATAGCCACTTTGTGCTCGCTTGGCTTCAGGGGTCATTTTTGATACAATTGACTTCGGTTTTCGCCGCGATAGCTCAGTTGGTAGAGCGCATCCATGGTAAGGATGAGGTCCTGGGTTCGAATCCCAGTCGTGGCTCCATGTCGAACTACACTCTCGAGGGAGTCACGTTGAATATAAAATAAATTGATGTTATAATTTGAGGATATATGGCAAAATCAACTAAATCAAAGCGCAAACTCGTCGGCCTCGTGTCTGAAGCGTCTGGTCACCGAACGTACTACACCGTCAAGAATACTCAGAATACTACTGAAAAGCTGACGCTCAAAAAGTTCGACCCAATGACTCGCCAACACGAAACATACGTCGAGACCAAGAAAAGCCTTGGACGAAACGAGATCAAAAAGCGAAAGAGCTAATCAGCTCCAACGGCAAACAAAAACACCGGTCCTGTCCGGTGTTTTTGTTATAGTAGAGAAGTTATGCCAAGAAAGAAAAAGAACCAGTTAGGTCCCAGGCAGTATCTTCGCGCTATATGGCACGCGGTAGTCATGAGCTTTCAAACCGCACCGCTAGCCGTGACATTTAAGATGGGCAATGCCATCTTAAGCGCGGTATTGCCTATCGTATTGACTTACTTCGCTGCCCTCACCACGACGGAGCTAGCAGCTGCATTCAACGGTGACGAAACAGCGGGCTCACGCGCCCTTACGTACGTCATAATCACCTTAGTACTTGGGCTCGCCAATACAGTCTGGAGCAGTATTGATACCTATATCCAAGGAATTTTGCGCTATAAAGTAGAGGCACAGGTAAGCGACATGATGTATGAACGTTTCCTTCGACTCGATTTCTGGCGGTACGACGACAAGGACACTATCGACACCTACGACAAGGCGCAGCAGTTTGCTCGTTTTTATGCTTATGTATTTGATCGACTTGCAAGCGTTTTCTCCCAACTCGTCGGCATGGTCACAGCTGTTATTGCTCTCTTTTTAGTCGTACCGTTTGTAGCTCTCGTCGTAATCATTGCCCTTATTCCTGGTGTATACATACAATTCAAGCTTTCGCGGGCTCAGATAGGACACTGGAATAAGACGGTTGACGTGAGGCGAGCGCAACGTTACATCGAATGGAATCTTTTGCAACCGCAAGCAATCGTTGAGCTCCGTCTCAATAACCTTATCCGTCACCTTCTCGATCTTCGACGTTCTTATCGCGATAAAGATGAGCGAGAACGTCTCAACTTTGAGAAAAAATATATTGGTCAACAGATTTTGTCGAACGTACTTGAGTCAGCTGCCGAACTCACATCGCTCATATGGATCACACTCCAGATCATTCAACGAGCGCAACCACTTGGCCAGTTCATCTACGTGCAGCAGATCGTGAGTCGTGCCATCGGTTCGGCTAATTCGTTCGTTACAACCATGAGTACCATTGATGAAGATTTGGCGCAGTTGTTTGATTATCAAAAGTTTATGGATTATCCTCTCCAAGCGACGGGTAAAAAACAATTAACTGCAACACCAGAACATATTCGTCTTGATAATGTTTCATTTCACTACTACCAAGCAAAAGAGCCGGTACTCAAAAACATATCGCTCGAGATAAAGCGCGGACAGCATGTGGCGATCGTAGGGGAAAACGGCGCCGGTAAGTCCACATTCGTTAAGTTGTTACTTGGACTTTATGCGCCTACTTCTGGTAAACTCTTGCTCGATAATGTCAAACTAGGTGATTACACAATTGAATCATGGCACCGTCAGCTCTCAGTTCTCCAGCAAGATTTTCAGCAGTATAACTTCACTGACATCGAAAACAATGTTTATTACGGTGACGTGAGCAGCCCAATCGACAAAAAGCGATATGAACGTGCCATGCAAAAGTCAGAATCTCGTGAGTTTGTCTCACATTTATCTAAGGCAGATAAAACCTACCCATCGACATGGATGGAAGATGAAACAGGTGAAAAGGGTGTCAACCTCTCCGGAGGACAATGGCAACGAATTGCACTCGGGAGAAGTTTTTACCGAGACACACCTATCATTATTCTCGACGAACCAACCAGTGCTATCGATGCACTGGCAGAGGCGAGAATATTCAAACATCTCTTTGCTGACAAAGGACGAACAATCATTACCATCTCACACCGTCTGACAACGGTCGAAAAAGCTGACATTATCTATGTCCTCAAAGAAGGTGAACTGATTGAGCAAGGCACGCACAATGAGCTGGTCAACAATGGCGGAGACTATGTTACGATATTTGCTGATCAGCTGCGTCATTCGTAGCCATGTGGCCATACGATGGCTTCTCAAGCTCACGTGCAAGCCATATACCAGCACGGAACAAGTTGTCCATAACTTGACGGGTTGGAGCACGATTCGAACTATACACAAGTAACTTGTCTTCATACAGCTCGAAGTCATAATGAGCGAAATGATGTCCCAGGGTGGCGGTAATCTCAGGTGTCAGTTGCTGCACCATTTCCGGCACACGAGTCGTTTCGCAGAATAGAGAAAACGCGTTGCGAAAGCGCGGATCATGATCGGCAAATAAATTGACATCCGCTTGCTTCATTTGGGGAAACTTTGCGAATAGTGCATCATAAAAAGCCGATTGATGCTGATGCGAATCAATAAAGAAATGGGGAAGTCGTAATCGATCGAGATCGATCTGTAGTATCGTCCACCGATAACTTTCAGGCTGTTTATGTGGAAAATAAAGTAAGTCAGTTCTCTCGAGCAGGATCACATCATACCCTTCGACTGACCCTACGCAGTAATGGCGATCACGATGTTGTGATGAAACTGTCAGTCCACGCACCATCGTATGATCATCGCTCTGCGCGTTGACGGCACCAAAGTAGACGAGATCGTACCGCTGAGCTGCATCTCGATAAAAAGCAGAGCGGTTCAAATTTTTGACAATGCCGCCACTCTTTACTTGATAGACTAATCGGCGCAGTTTTTTCATAAACGGATATCCTTCAGTGAATGTGCGTCCAAATCGAGAAGTGTACTCAATAACTCGGCGTGACTCCATGCGAGTGGCGCAACCGATGTTTGCGATCCATCTGGACGAATTTGTTCAGACAATACCCCCGTTTCTAGTGCGTGCGCAATGACCCAGTCGATAATTTCATGAGCTATTGCTGGCTCACCAGTTTCAAGCAAATATTGAGCATGCCATAGCATGGTGATAAACCATGCGTTGCTTGGTGCCATATCATTTTCCCGCAAGTATGCATCATGTTCATAACGAGGCAACATCGGACTCTCCGGTGTTGAGATCGTCTCGAGCATGACCTTGTAGGCACGTTTCATTTGTGGACTTTCGACATCAAAGAGACCATACATAAAGGCACCAAAAAAGCTCGAGGTATCAACCGTTTCATCGTAGACCGTCTCATCGCCCGACGCGTCGAGACCTTTGTAAAAGAACCCGCGTGACACGTTAAATAATAGCTTTTTGGCGGAACGCTTTATATCTTCGGCAATATTACGCCAGCGAACTGCGGCTTCACTTTCACCTAAAACATCGGCCATCACAGCAGCTTCGATAAGTGCCGCATATACAACCGCAGTCGTATATGTTGTTGTCAAATATTTTTCTTCCCAGAGATCGTAGGAGGCAAGTGGCAAACCTGTCGTTTCATCGATAAATCCAGCAAGGAAGTTTGCCATAGGCGCAATCAAGGTCGGGTAGTATTCACGAAGCAATTGTTTATCTGGGTGAAGCTGGTAATACTGTCCAAAAAGAAACAGTACCATCGCAGTTTCATCTTCTTGAATAGGGGCGATACTATGACCATTATGCAAGTAGCTATGCCAGCTCGAGCCGACAGCCCCATCGGGCTGATATTTATGAAGGAGATACCCTCCTTCATGTAAAACACGACGGCAAAATGAGAAAAATTTGAGCGGCTCATCCTGATAACCAAGACGGATCAACGGCCATATGACATAGCTGCCATCCCGTGGCCAAAAATAGGCGTAACTATCTCGGGAGTAATTCAGCATTGTCGTGTCCGTGCTCGCAATAATAGCGCCGTGCTTGTCTTGTTGCGCCTTAAGTAGCAGAGCGCTCGACGTAAAGACGCGTCGATACTGCGCTGGAAGATGAAGGGTAAAAGTTGTCGCACGTTCACTCCAGTGGCGCCAATAATGCGTCGTTTGCAATAGACGATGAAGAACGCCTTCTGATTGAATCCGCCGATGAATAGTCAGGGTTTCGCGCATGGATTTACCGGCTGCGATCCAGTATTGCGCGCGAGCTGAGCTATGTTCCTGAATATCGAACGACAAACGAATGACCGAATCAACTCGTCCATGCTCATTGCTATTGCCACTCAGTTCACCATCTTCTGCATCACGGTACGTGCCTTCACGACCTTCTATGCCGAATAGCCCAACGCTCCACTGATCAAATGGGGTACTGTCAGCATGCGAAGCAGACGCGATCATGACGCGATGACCCTTGTAGTGCATAATGGCCGATTCGTCCGGAATATACTGAGCCGTATCACTTCCATAGCTATCACCGAGTATGAATACCTGATGCATAAAGAGTCTCACTTGACGCTGCGGCCCATGGTTGATGATATGAATATTCCTCATAAATGCATTTGAGCTGCTATCTACAAAATCATCAAACTCAAGTGCGATACCGATGCCCGTATGGGTCGCGAGAATATGAGAGACAAGGACATCATGATGGTACTGCAGCTTGAACCGCCAATTACCATCATCGAGCCAGCTGAACGAATCATCGACCCAAACGCCGATGCGATGACGAAGCTGCTTGGCAGCCGTATGATTTTCCTGTCCGACATACGGATAGTAAAAGTCATGAACTAGACCGTACTTGTTTAGACCGACATGCAGCTCGTCGTTCGAGAGTAGGATAGGTCGAGCCATCTACAGCACCGCCTTATGATGTTCGCTGACTCGCCATCGCACATCACGGATTACATTAAGGTAATACAAGAACGCATCATATGGGCTCTTGTACGGGCTGAAGTAGGCATGGACATCACCATCGTTAAACCATTTCGTACACATGTAGTACGCATGATCGGAAGTCTGCAGCAGGCGCCAATCCGCAATAAGTTGCTCATCACCCGTACGAAGGACGGATGCCTCCAAGTCATAAAGATACGACATAGCTTCAGTTTGCATACGATTACCAAGCCAGGCTGACAGATCACGTTCAGAGTCAGCCCAGGTGACAGTGTGAGGCATACTGACCTCGTCGCGAGGTGCATAGAGCCGGAGAGCTTGAGAAGGTGTGACGAATGCATTGCCAGCCGCGATCCATGATCCGACAACATCTGCAAAAAATTCAAAAATGCCCGTATCTTCCCATTGATGTTCACCAAACGTTTCAAAGTCCATGAAGAGGTTAATGAGCGCGTCGTCATCACTGGCTTCGAGCCACGACACATACGTGTTTGCTTTGAGAGGCCACTCGCTCCATTCGCGGTTAGAAAAACGGAAAGCTATATCATCGCTCAATCGATAATTTTTGAGCAATAATTTGACACGCGACGTATGGGCTGCTTGATACACGTAGTTTGGGCTTCTGTGTCCCAAGACAGGACCCCACCCTTCTGCGAGCACACCATCATATCCTGCCGAATCGGCCCATTGTCCTAACTCATCGTTATAGCTGAGTTCAGTATTTCGAAAAACTCGTGGCCGAACTCCGAAAAGCTGCTGAATTTTTTCTCGATGCATGAGCACTTGTTTTTCGAATTCAAACCGACTGTAAAAGAAAGCAAGACTATGGTGATACGTTTCGCCAACTATCTCAACGCGACCCGTCGCAACAAGCTTCTGGAACTGTCGCAATAGTTCAATGTCCCATTTTTCACATTGTTCGATAAAAGTACCTGTGATACTAATACTGAATGCAAAATGAGGGTACTCTCCCAGTAATTTTTCGAGCACGGTCGTCATCGGCCAGTAGGACTTTGCAGCAACTTTGTGAAATATAGCTTCATTGTCAGTACGCTCATTGGCGCTCGCGTCATCGAAATAATCGTGTTTGACACCGGTATCAAAGACGGAATTTGGCTGAACGCGCCACGGTTGATGGACGTGAAGATAAAAAACAATGGAGCGGCTCATGCGTGAGCCCCGACCAGTTTGTACTGTGATAGGCATTGATCAGCGGCTCGTTGCCACGAAACATGTTGAAAATCACGTTGGCTACCATCAGCAAGTTCTTGACGCAGACCTTCAGAGGTTGCCATAGCTATTAATTCATCGGCGAGGCGATCGATTTCCCAGTAATTGTGTTTAAAAACATTTTTGAGCACTTCGCTGACACCACTTTGATGCGAAAGGGAGATTGCCGTATGTTGCACCGCTGCCTCAAGTGCCGTCAGACCAAACGGTTCGCTAACTGAATTCATGACAAAGATATCAGCCACGTCATAGAGCTCTCGCCAAGCACGACCCCGTACAAACCCTGTGAAGAGTACTTTGTCGGCTATTCCATAGTCGGCGCTCATCCGAACGAGCTCCTGGCATTGCTCGCCATCACCCGCAACAATAAACAAAAATTTATCATAACGTTCAGTCGCTTTGGCTGCGGCTTGCAAAAAATAGGCTAAGCCTTTTTGAATCGTCAATCGTCCAACAGTGACAACAACGATCGTACCCTCCGCCTGAAGACTGCGGGCGTATGTGTAGAGCGTCTTGGTTGACGCTTCATCTTGCGTGAAATCATCTTCGTTGACGCTGTTATGGACAACTTCGATTTTGTCCGAGGGAATGGAATACTTTTCAACGATCAAATTTTTAGTTGCCTGAGAAACAGCAATGATACGATCAGCCATCAATAAACCATGCTGTTCAATTTCATGGATATACGGATTGCCAGATTGTCCGCCTGCTCGATCATACTCAGTGGCGTGAACGTGAGCAATCAGCGGGGAACCGCTCAATTCTTTAGCATGCACTCCTGCTTCGAATGTGAGCCAGTCATGAGCATGGATGACCTGCGGCGGTTCTTCAGATGAAAGAAAATGCGTCACATACCGCTGGTAATGTTTTTGAGCAGCTCGAATTGCATCAAGTGAACCGGTGTATGCATTTAGATCTGAAGTAGATGTAAGCGGGGATGCATGATGCACATCCATGAAATCGTGAGAGGGCTCGTCCGGTTGTTTGGCATGGGGGAGGACGAAGCTGATATGCATCCCTTGATTGGCGAGTGCACGGGATAACTCATAACATGCCACACCTAGGCCACCACTATTATGAGGTGGGAGCTCCCAACCTAACATTAAAATACGCATGTCTACCCGGCTTGCCCATCCCCTACGTTATTACTTACGCTTTATTGTAACGAGCAAGTCTCGGCGTGACAAGCAAAATATAATTATAGTGTCGCTGCGCAGACGGGACAGTCCTCTTCTTGTACGTATTCGGCCTTCCACGCTCCGAGTGCCTGCCCGATTGGTAAAACGTCATGGTAGCCAATAGCATCGGCCATCCGCCGAACGATTGACGCAGCCCATCCACCAAAACGAAGTTTGTGCCATTCAAAAATAGCCCAGTTTTTACCAACCGGAATGACGACAGGCGGGTTTTTAGCTTTGTACATTGGCATGGCTCGACCATGAAGTCGTGCTCCAATGACCTTACTGACGAATATCGCATCATGCAAGGCGGTTTGAGCGAGACCCGTATACTGAGTGGCTGCATTATCACCGATAACATAGACATTGGGAGCACCCTCAAGGTGCGAGTCAACGATCACGCGACCATTCGGCGCTAATTTGAAAAGATCTGAGTGTTCTTTGTAAAAAGGATGGTTACTGACGCCGGACGTCCAGACAACAGTTCGTGACGGAATATCTTTGCCACTAATAATGATGCTGTCATCATCTTGTGACTCGACTTTTTTGTTCGTCATAACGCGAACGCCAACGCTTTTGAGTCGCTGTTCTACGGCTTGGCTTGCCCTCTCACTCATACGCGGCAAGACCCGAGGAGCAGCCTCGATGAGATTGACATGTACTTTGCGTTTTCGAATTTTGTGATTGTGCGCAATCGCTTCAAGGTAACTTTCCATCGCCGCGCTAAGCTCAACCCCAGTTGGTCCAGCGCCCACTACCATATAGTTTTTATCGAGTTCTCGATCAGCTACGAGTTCGTCATGAAGATGCTTTTTAAACCGTTTCACTTCAGGGTAGGATTTGATGCCATAACTAAACTCAGCTAATCCTTCAATGCCGAAGTAGCTTGTCACCACTCCGATTGCGAGGACAACGTAGTCGTATTCATAGTGTTTTCCCTGGACAGTGGTAATGTGATGACGCTGCGCATCAAGTCCTGCTACCGTATCTTGAATGATACGAACCTGGGGAAAAGCGGAGAAAATGTCTGCAAGCAATGCAACCGATTGTAGGTGGGAACCGCCCGTTGCGGTTGCGTAGAGAGCAGGGTAATAAAGAAAATGATCTTTGTCTGATATAAGAGTAATGTCGAGGTTTTTTTCTTTGGCAAGTCGGAGAGCGGTTTTGACGCCTCCGAATCCGCCGCCAACGATGACGAGCCGCTTCTTTTTGTGTGTAGGTATTTGTTTTGACATAGTTATGATTATGCTATCAGAACACTTTGAAAATAGCCATAAACCTTTTGCTTTTGTAACGGTAGTGAAAATGCTATACTCGAAAACGAAATATGCAAGAAAATTTACTCAATACAGTCGGCCGTGAATTACATGATATTATCACTCAACAGAATACAGTTCGAACGCTGTTGGGAGTATTGATTGCGGCTATTGTCTCCTATTGGGCGAGTCGGTTTGTCGCACGCGGCATTGTCTGGATTGGCCATCGCATTGCAGTACGGTCCGACAACGAGATCGACGAAATAAAAACAATTCAACTTCGACGTGCTGAAACTTACCTCAGTATTTTTAACGCATTGGTGCGGGTAGCGATCATTTTGGCAGGTGTCTTTTTTGCCTGGGAAGCCCTCAATCCAAGTGATAATAATAGTAGCACTACAGTCTACGCACTTGGAGCTGGTGCATTCATTGCTGTCATCACTGGTGCCACTATTGGCATTATCCTGCGTGACATTACGGCCGGGGCCGTCATGATTGTTGAAAATTGGTTTCATGTTGGCGACTTCATTCGCGTCGAACCATTCGGTGATGTCAACGGCGTGGTTGAAAGCGTGACGCTGCGCTCAACTAAACTTCGTAATATAAATGGCGAAGTGATCTGGCTGCACAACCAGTACATACAAGGAGTGAAAATAACCCCTCATGGTCTTCGCCGTATTGCTATTGACGTATTTGCCCGCACACAGCACGAAGGTCAAGACCTCATTGATCGCGCGATCCAAACGCTACCAATTGGTACCATCAAAGTCGCAACAAAACCTGAAGTTGCTAACCATGAAAAGTGGGGTGAGAACTTGTATCACTTCACGGTTGTTGGAGAAACTGCCCCTGGGCGTGAATGGCTCCTTGAGACGTTCTTTATTGATTCGCTCAAAGAACTTGACAATGATGACGAGAATGATCAAATTTTGGTACGCCCATCTATCGCTCGTTATTCAGATCCAATTGCCGAACAAAGCTTCCGTCGTGCAGTCCGTATTCACCGAAGCCAGTCCTCTAGTTAATTTATGCCGCCTGGGCATCCATATGTTGAGCGAGCTCAACCGCTTCTTCCAAGCCCTTGAGACCGTCTCGCGGTATCTTGCCGCCTTTCATTTTAAATTCCAACATTTCAGCACGGAGACGTTCAATAGGTAAGGATAGAGCATTGAGCCCGTCATCGCCGACGATTTGCAACACACCTCGGCCGAGACTGGCTTTACGTTCTTTATTTGTTGCACCCGGAAACACGTTCGGATTTCCAAGCCGTTTTATTCCTCGCGCTAAACGCATATCCCAGTCGCTCATTTGTGGCCTTAACCATTCATATTGTTTTCTATAAAACCCAAAGTGACCCGGTTCTTGTTTTTTGATTTGTGCGATTCCAGTATCTGCAAATCGTTTTTCTCCCATGCCAACCAATCCATCATAAATATGGCTATACAGACTTGTCGCTCCTTTTTCAGTACTCGCTCCTGTCACCAGGTAATTGGCAACGATAGGGCGCTCAACGAGAGGGACACATTGTGTCAATATCCCAGCTATTTTAACGGTGGTGCTGACCTCTTCGAGGTTGACATCGCTTGGTGTCCGTCCCATCGCCTCTTCAGCTCGACCAAGGATAATACCGTGCTGTACTTCTTGGGGTTCCCATATCTCTATAAAACGTAAGTTGTTGGGGTCAAGTTGATGAAAAACGATAGCGATTTCTGCAACATTTCTAGCAACTTCTGTCTCGATACGATAGCCGTAATCTAATACGTGACCGAGCTGTTCACGCACAGCGTCCGGATTACGAAAGTCATAATCCACTGTACCAGGATCAAGTGGGGGACTTTTTGCATCAAACCTTTCAAGATATTCAGCAATCTCTCTTTCTTTGTTAGCAACATATCTGTTCAAATCACTGCCTTGAAGGGCGCCTTCGGATCCGCTAGGGAAATAGTCTTTTTTGCTCATAGAAGTAAATTCTAGCAATTATTGTTTATAAAGTAAATTACTTACATATTTGACAGTATACGTACTATATGTTATTAAAGATCAACGTAACCTACTCGTCGCCATAGTTTTATTAATTTATACGCTATCAGCCATAGAATAAATATTATAATGCAATAAATAAATTAGTTAAAATACAATATATGTGATAGGATACAATCTGCTCCGTTCAAGAGGACGGACATCCCACACACCCTCGTCAGAGGGAGATAGGAGTGATTCGTGAACAAGCGAATCCTCACCGGTCTGTCGGCTCTCGTCATCGCTCCGGGGCTCGCCCTGGGCACAATGTCGACTGCTTCGGCAGCCACGTCGGGTGACACGCTCGTCGCGGCTGCCAAGAAAGCCGCCTACGCGTCGTGTAAGGGCTTCGAGACGGAACCGCTGGTTCCGCTCGAGCGAGTCAAGGGTGGCGTGAACTACGCCGGCCTGCTCGTCTGCCACCGAGGTCAGGACAACGACAACGGCCTTGTCTTCGACGTCAAGGCCATCGTCATCCCGACCGAGCGCTCTGCTGGCTACCGTCACGACGTGACGATCTACGCCGACGAGCTCTACGACGGCAAGGGCGCCAAGAAGAAGACCGACGACCGTCGGACCGGCACGCTCACCTGGTCGTTCAACGACGTGGTGCAGGGTGCCGACATGACGTTCTGGGCAACCCAGGACGTCAAAGGAACCAGCAAGGACGCCGTGTCCAAGAAGGTGCTGGTCGACTACCTGAGCTGAACCAGCTCAAGTTAGTAGTGGCTAACTGAACGCGCAAGTGTTCGGGCTCGGGGGAGCCTGCCACTATAACAACATGCCACTGTAGCATGTATTCTGACGGCCTTACGAGGTCGTCTTTCTCATTTATGCACCCTTTATAGACATACCCGTTCTTCAAATAACAAATAATTGCGATGGTATAGTACGAATTTGTTCATTAAGATGTTATAAATACGTGACTCCGTTACACAAACGAAGCATTCTCCGACACCCTCTCAGGAGAGATATAGGAGACGTTCGTCCTTATGCGAACTCTCAAAATTTTAGCCGGATTGGTCGTCACATTCACCACCATTCTTAACTGGCCATGTCTGCTTCGGCGCCTATATCTGACGACATACTTGTTGCAGCTTCTAAGAAAGCAGCAGATGAGGTTGGTGTGGGCTACGACAAACGGCCCATCGTTGTGCCTCAGGACGTATGTGAGCAACTATTAGACCACCTGAATGGTAGATATATACTTCATCGACGACAAAATCGACGAAGAACTATATAAGCGTAAATCCAACGAATATAAAGAAATTATTAAGAACCTTGAGGGGCAATTAAACACTTTAGAACTTTCTGATGCAGAGCGTCTTGAAACGGTTTCTCATCTGTTAAATCTATCTCGAACAGCTTATAAGCTATTCGAAAATGCAGATTATGTGGAAAAAGAAAACTAGTTAAAAATGTACTTTCGAACTTAGATATTAAAGGCGATCAACTTCGGTGGGAATTGAAAAAGCCATTCAAAATGATGGCTTTTTGCAATAATAATTCTTCTTGGCAGGGGTAGCAGGGCTCGAACCTACGACACCTGGTTTTGGAGACCAGTGCTCTACCAACTGAGCTATACCCCTTTAGCTAGCACGAATTAGTATACGATATTTACAGCGTGAGATGAAATATTTATCTATTTAGTCTGTCTATGTCAATTTTTGACACTTGCAACATGTAACCATAAGCTAACAGCTATATGAGTAGATTTGTACGACGAATACAGCAGGGTGTCAAGGTATCTGCGCCCAGTCTTGGCGCGACCACTATATCCGTCACCGACTTTACTGTTACTACGATTACGTTAAACTGGACAACTGTTTCGGGTGCAACTGGCTACCTTGTGGGTCGCGACGAAACAGATGCGAGTGATGACGGTCCATGGCAGTCCGTCGATGGTACAAGTGCTACTTCTCGAACATTCATCGATCTTTTACCTGACACAGTACACGCTTTATTGCGAACCTCAGCCGAGCGGAGTACGCAAAGCAATGACTGTGACGACGAGTACCGTACAAGCCAGTTGCTGACCGCGGGCCAATAAGTTTTGCGAGTCTCGCTGCAGCACTCGCAAGTCTCCATACTCCTGCTGATGCAAATTACGTTATGTGGAACTCAGTTTGGCCAGTTAACCGTGACCTCGAAGATATCTTCGCCACAGAACTTGCAGCCAATGACATACTCGTCCTTCCAGAACGACCAGAGCCGTACATCATCGACTCATCAGAAGGATTCCGTGCCGCGAGCGTCAAGTCCGTAACAGGACGTCACGGGCAACTACTAATTATTAGCCGCTATAAAAATATTCGCACAGCGCGAACATGGTTTGCGATGACCCGAGCTCGTCGCGGTATTTTGGGTCTCGGCCCTAACGCCGTCGTGCAAATGAGTAATTCTGCCTGGACGCAAGAGCCACAGATTCAGGAAGGGAAGCAGACAAGAAGACGATTGGATATCACCTGGCCGTTACTGGATCAATACTGATAACGTTCAGCAAGGCGAACTTATCGGCTGTCAGGAAAAAGTGCTCGAAGCAGCTCATGACTCGCCGTACAGGGGCAACTTCACGATGCGAAGCCATTCACTCGGTGGTGTTGCATACCGCTCAATTGCTGGCGGCAAAGTCAATCACGTATTTGAACGACTCGACCTCAATAAAGCATGGCACGGGTTCTTGGGTATTCCAAACGGAGAGTCAGGTGGTATCAGTACTGGTGGCAGTAATTACTTAATTAGCAAATGTCTCCTCGGTACCCGTGATGAAAATGGTTTCCGAACCGGAACATCACCGATAATGATCAACTCGTCGCCGGGTGGCCGTATCGAAGACATCGATGCCAACGAAATATTCCGAGGCATGTTGACACTGTGGAACTGTAGTGGCAAACACACGCTCGTCAATGTCACGACCAAATGGACAAACCTTGGAGTAAACCTCGAGAAATGTCAGGCAGGATTTGATTTTGAATGGATTGGCGGAGCGAACTGGTCCAATTGGAATAATAATGGTGGCAAAACGCCCAAACCGGCTGATCAACTGCCAGTCAATAACGGTCTCCATCTTTCGCTCAACTCTCCTGGTGGTTCGGCAAAGATCACCTTACGAGGCGTTGATCTTGATAACGGTCCGGTGGCTGGCGCACTCAACATTCAGTCATGGGGAGCTGACACAAAGCAAACTGTTGGGACAATCAGTTGCTTCGATGTAAACGGCGCATCTATTCCTGTCAAAGTGCACGGACTTGCCTAGGCCACACGCGGTTATAAATAGACATATTTCATGTAACGAAACGCTCAAAAAACATTTCAGCATTTCGTTTCACTGCCGAGCCCTTCGTATCTCTACAAAGGGCTGCGGCACGTGACACAGCAGTTACAGCTCGATGCAGGCGTCGAGACTCGTGACCCTAGGACCGAAGTACGTCGCCGTACCTTCCTTCGTCATCTCGGCGAAGCGGAACGTGCGCGACTCGACACCCTGGGTTTGGTTACGACCTTCACGGGTCATGGCGGGTAGCTGCTCGTTGACGATGAAGAGCGCGATCTCGACCGAACCCTCCACCACCACCTTGACGACCGTGTCCTTGTCGCGATACATGTTGAGTGTGCTCTTGCCGTAGTCGGCGTTACCGAACTTCAGCTCGATCTGGTCGAGACCAGGGTCGCACATGACGCGACCGTTGTTGGTCTCGTGGTCCGCACCTTCCTTCTGAAGCTGCGGGCGCATGTTGAAGCCTGGGTGAGGATCGATATAATCGTCCGAGGACGAATCCATTGAGCGCGACGGAGTAGGCGGCGAGGCGCTGCTCGTGCTGGAACTGGCCAGAGCGGATGGCGTACTGGTGGCATCCACCGGGAAGACAGTGCCGCCAGAACCGCAGGCGCTGAGGGTGAGTGCAAGGAGGATAACTCTCGCGAGAGGCTTGAATCGCTTCATGGATCGTCCTTCAGGTAGAAAATGTGAGGTTACATGGCACGACGCTGTGTCATATTTATATAATAGCATTTATAGGTTTATTTGTCAAACCTATTGCTTCTATTTGATATACTAAAAGAATATGAAATCGCTTAGCCTGTCCCAGCCGTTAGTTCTCATGATGATTGGCGTCCCTGGAGCTGGGAAAAGTTTCTTTGCCCGGCAATTTGCCGAGACATTCAGCGCACCGCTCGTGAGCATGGATAAGCTTCGAATAACTATCTCGCCGCAGACAACGTATACGCGCGACGAAGACATAGTTGTCTTAGAACTTATGAAGCAACAAATCACAGAGTTCATCAAAACGAAGAAAACATTTATCATCGACGGCGGGCTCAATACCCGAGTAGACCGCGTCGCAATACAACGCTTCGCACAAGAAGCTGGATACGGCACATTAATCATTTGGGTTCAGACGGATGATCCAACCTGTAAATTACGAGCGATGCGACGCAAAGAACGTAATCGCTTCGACGCCTACAACACGTCGCTGAGTAGCGAACAATTCGTTAGCCTCTCAAAACGATTAACGCCGCCCAATGCTCAAGAGCCTTTTGTTGTTATCAGTGGCAAGCACACCTATCCAACTCAAGCAAAAGTAATCTTGAAAAAACTTGTGGCGCCTCGTGCAGAAGCCGCTGCCTCAACACCTATTTCTAGTACCACCACACCTCAAAATCATGAAACCACTCCGCCCACACGTCGTAGCATTAGCATCAACTAAATCCTCGGTCTATACCGACCCCGAATTCGGAGATATTGCGTACAAACGCATTGCATCAGCCCGCTATGTGCGCATCCGAATGACAAGTAGCGGGGCATTTCGTGCAACACTTCCCAGCAGAGCGCCGCTAAGCTCCCTTGTAGCACTCATCGAATCATCGCGTGAAACGCTCCGCGGATATGCAGCTGACACAAGCGTTCAAATATATGTGGATGGTCAGCGGGTAGGACAATCACATCATATTCAGGTTGCCCGCTCGCGTGGAGCGCTTCGTGTCTCACTCAGCGGACAGTCGATTATCGTAGGGCTCACCGATGAGATGGATATCGCAGAACCGTTCGTACAGACTGAGATCAGGGGAGTTGCCCTGAAGGCACTCCGTGTCGAGGCAAAAGCCTATTTGCCGCGACGTCTTGCCTATCTGGCAGAGCAATACGGGTTTTCTTATGAGAAATTGCGGTTTGCTCATCAGAGTAGTCGATGGGGAAGCTGTAGCTCGAGGGGGACAATCAGTCTCAATATTGCCCTCATGAATGTACCATTTGAGGTTATAGACTATGTACTTGTGCACGAGCTCGCGCATACGAAGCACATGAACCATTCGACAGAATTTTGGCGTGAAGTAGAAGGTATGTTTCCCGATTACAAAAATGCTCGCCGCACCTTGAAAAAACATAATCCAAAAGCTTGAGCATAAAAAGCTTATGGCTGTCGTATAATAGCGGTATATGGCAACTAGCGCGCTCAATGATCGCGACAAATATAGCGAATTATTTCTTCGTGCCACCTGGTGGTCGGGGCTATTAATTCCTATAGCAACCGTGCTGTACGGGTGGGCGGTATTTTTCAACCTGCTCCCGCAAGGACCGCTTTATAGTCCAGAGGCATTGGGAACAGTTCTCGTCCTTTTCATGATCCTTGGAGCAACACAATTCATTCTCAAACCAAGTACTCCAAAGCCGCTTGGCGTTTCTGTCTCTCTCTACCACATATTTGGTATATCGGCCCTTATTTTCGGTGCCGGCACCACCACGCCGCTCGCAACATGTTGGATCATTCTCATCGTTATTACTGACATCTTTTACGGATGGCGTATCGCTGTAGTGACCGGCCTTATCTATGTAGTGGCTTCAATTGTCACCTTTCTTGCAGAACCAAGCATCACATGGACGGTCAGCGTCGGCTATATTATGTATACACTGATGATACTCATTTCGGGCAGTCTCATCGGTATTCTTCGTGGTGTGCAACGAGTCGAACATTCTGATCTGAAGCGCACCCAGCAACAAGAACAGCTACAACGTAGCCAGCTAACGGCACTTATCAATAGTGTGGGAGTAGCTATCCTCAGTACGAGCCATACAGGCACGATTCGTATATATAACGCAGCGCTACTTAACTTACTTGATACCAACCAATCTCTGAGCGGGAAGCGCCTTGATGATGTTCTCCACCTATATGACCGCAATGACGACCCTGTATCTTTGCTCGATATCCTTGCGCGGTCCGATCATCTCATCGAGCGCGACGACCTTTCTCATCGTTTCTCTGATGGTGAGACAATCCGGCTAAGTGTGAGTTACGCACCAATCCGTGGTCACTATTCTGTCCATTCACAACAGCATGAAGGGTATATTTTTATCATTCGCGATATCACAAAAGCCAAAAGTCTTGAAGAAGAGCGCGATGAGTTTATTTCTGTTGTCAGTCATGAGCTCCGAACGCCAGTCACTATTGCGGAGGGAACACTCTCTAACCTGCAATTTTTGCTCGACCATAATAACGATCCAAAACAACTCGGTAGCGCGCTCAAAGATGCGCACGAACAGATCGTATACCTTGCAAGTATGGTGAATGACCTCAGCACGCTCTCTCGTGCTGAGCGTGATATAGCCGACGCGCCTGAGCACGTTAATATTAAAGAGCTGCTCGAGGAACTCTACCATCAGTATCAAAAACGGGCTGAAGGTAAAGCACTTCACCTCAACATTAATGTGCCACAAACGATAGGATTTGTTTCAACGAGTCGACTCTATATCGAAGAAATTCTGCAAAATTTTATTACCAACGCGATTAAGTACACTGAGCAGGGAAGCGTGACAATGAGCGTCAAACGCGTCGGAAAAGGTGTCGAATTCGAAGTCAGAGATACGGGCATTGGCATCAGTAAAGCTGATCAAAAACGTATATTTGAGAAGTTTTACCGTTCGGAAGACTATCGAACACGAGAAACTTCCGGTACAGGACTCGGACTCTATGTGGTGAGGAAACTAGCTGCTAAGCTAAATATTGACATAAAAGTCGAAAGCCGCCTCAACCATGGCACTGCCTTTCGTTTTGTATTGCTTGATACAAAGGACAGCTTGACGAAGTCTCACAAATAGAGGTACACTTGACTTGACAGGTCACTCGAGAGAGTGATTTTTATAATGGTTTAAATCTGGAGAATCAGCGGTGGCACAAGAAACCTCAAAAAAGCAAAAGGTGACGTCGACTCCAAAGGTCGAAAAAAAACCAAGCAAATGGGCGCGACCATTTAGATCTATCGGTGGATATTTCAAAGGAGCATGGCAAGAGCTCAAACAAGTACGATGGCCGAATCGTCGAGCAACATGGAGTTTGACGCTTGCTGTTATATTGTTCTCAGCGTTTTTCGCGGTTCTTATTCTAGGACTTGATACGCTTTTCCAAGCCATTACAAAATTTTTATACCAATAAACCGCAGTCATAGAATTTAAGGAGATATATAGATATGAGCTCAACAAACCGTTACGATTCAGCCCGACGTTGGTACGCTGTTCACACGTACTCAGGCTATGAAGAAAAAGTTGCAGAAAGCATCCAACAGCGCGTCGAGTCAGTCGACATGGCTGATAAAATTTTTGGCGTCCTCGTACCAAAAGAAAAACAAATCGAAATTAAAAACGGCAAACGCAAAATTGTTGAAAAGAAAATCTTCCAAGGCTACGTCCTTGTTGAAATGAAGATGACAGAAGACGCATGGTACATCATCCGTAATACACCTGGCGTGACTGGTTTCGTCGGGACCGGTACAGATCCAACTCCGGTTTCTGACCAAGAAATTAGCAAAATTAAAAAGCGAATGGGTGTCGAAGATCCTAAACACTTTATCAATTTCTCTGTCGGTGAAGTCGTCAATATCACCGATGGTCCATTCAAAGGCTTCGATGGTGCAATTTCTGAAATCGACAATACGAAGGGTAAAATTCGCGTCATGGTCAGCATGTTCGGACGTGACACTCCAGTCGAACTCGACGCGTTACAAGTCAAGAAAGTCTAAAGTTCTCTTAAAAGAAGAAAAGCCCGCACCCTGGATGGGTGCGGGCTTTTCAGACTGAATCCTTGCTGGCTACGGGGTAACCGTGTCCAGCTTGTGCGTCTTGCCGGTGCTCAAGAAGACGAGGTCGGTCGCCGAGCTCAGCGGAACCGTCAGGCTGGCGCTCTGGCCAGCCTTGAGGTTCGAAGCGCTCTTGACCGTCTTGCCGTTCTGAGCGAGCCAGACGTTGTAGGTGCGGACGCTGTTGCTCGGAACGGTGAACGTTGCCGTCACCGTCTTCGTGGCGCCACACTTGCAGGCCACCTGGTAGGCGTACTCGACCCACGGCGGGCAGACCACCGTGAACGTACCGACCGTGATGCGACCCGTCTTGCAGCTGCCACCGAGCTTGTCCAGGTAGCAGATCTGGCCGACGACCTTGGTGTTGTCAGGCAGCGTGACCGTGCGGTTGCCCGACTGGCCAGGAGCCAGGTCGAACACCACGACGTCCTTGCCACCCGCGTTCATGAAGACACGCATCGGCGCAGAGCCGGCCTCGTTGGACTTGGTCACCGTGACCGGCGCCTTGCCGTAGCAGTTCTCGGGGCAGTTCTGGCTGAACTTGGCCCCCGACGTGACCGCCTTGTTCGAGACGGAGACAGACTTCTTCTCCGTACCGCCCGTGTAGATGGCGGTCTTCTGGTGCCCCCGGGTGGGCTTGTTGACCAGGACCGAACCGGACGAAGGCGAGACCAGGGTTGCGGCGACCTTGTAGCCGCCGGTGCCGTTGACCTTGCCGCTGAAGCTGACGGCGCCCTTGCTGTTCGTGGTCGCGCTCTTGGTGGAGGGCGCGACGCCGGAACCGGTGAACGTCACCTTCTTGCCCGTGGCGGGCTTGCCGCTTGCGTTCTTGAAGGTGAACGACGCCTTGACCGTCTGGCCGTAGAAACCCTTGCTGACCGAACCGCTGACCTTGTACGGGCCGTGGTTCTTGGCTTCACGAGCAATGTCATTCATGGCCTTCACGGCCGACTTGAGCTTGCTGTTCTTCAGCAGGCGGTTGAATTCGCCCCGGAAGCTGGCCTCGTTCTGCACCTTCCAGACGTACAGGTTCAACCCCGCGGCGACGGTGTCGCTCTTGGTGTTGCCGTACTTCTGGACGGCGTACTTGACGTCAGCCGACTGGGACTTGGTCATGCCCGGGATCGAGCCGTTCAGGGTGCCGGAGCCGTAGCTGTTCGGGTGACCCTGCCTCGGCTCGAAGCAGATGCCCGGCTTGGTGCCGTTCGCGGTGTAGACGTTCCAGGTGCCGACCCACTGGGAGCCGACCTGGACGCCCTCCCGGTGGGACGACGCCTTGGGGCTGGACGAGCTGGGTGCGGCTGCAGCCAGCTCGGGCGACACGCCGGGCGTGCCGGATGGTGCGACCAGACTTGCGGCAGCGAGCACTGATGCTGCGATGACACCGGTGAGTCCGAGACTCAGCCGGCGTCGGCGGGGGAACGTACGGGACATCGAAATGTCCTTTCTGGCTCAGGTGAGCCGGTAGACGCCTCGGGCGAGGCGTAGTGAGTGACCACATGGATCCAATCTGAAGTGTTAAAACAGCCAAAGCTCCCCGAGCCTTAGCCATACGTCACCCCGTTGACCTATGCTAGCTTCGACTATCGACAGACAAACACATTGGATCCGTAGTGATTAGTTATAACTATTGCATCTCTTTCCATATGTGTCAACGGTAGAGCTTGTCATAGAGCATTTCCTCTGTTAAAATAGCTTAGTTACGCACATAAATACCGCTTCACATACGTATTTAATGCAAGGAAAAGGAAGAATCATGGCAAAACGTGTTACTGGTAATCTCAAATTACGCATCCCTGCTGGTCGCGCTACCGCTGGTCCACCAGTAGGTTCAACGCTCGGTCAATGGGGTCTCAACATGATGGATTTCATCAATCCATTCAACGAAGCAACTAAAGACTTAATGGGCAAGGACGTTATCGTTCACCTTCAAGTCTTTGAAGACCGAACTTTCAAATGGAAGTCCCTCGGACAGCCAGTCGACGATATGATTCGTGAAAAAGTCGGAATCAAAAAAGGCTCAGGCAAACCACACGCTGAAAAAGTTGGCAAAATTACACGTGCTCAGCTCGAAGAAATAGCTGAAACGAAGATGGAACAGCTGAACGCAAATGACATTGAAGCAGCCGTAAAAGTTATTGCCGGTACTGCACGCTCAATGGGCGTTACTGTCGAAGGATAGACTAAACTATAAATATTACGTGGGAGGCCGAAAAGCCGCTCGAACCACGAAGGAGTTACTACAATGGCCAAGAAAGCAGAATTGCTCGAACAAGCAAAAGAACTAAATCTCAAAGTTACAGAAAAGAATACTATTACTGAAATTGAAGCAGCAATACAAGCCGCCGGCCCTACGGGACAAGTCGTAGATGCAGATACTGAGGCTCCGGCAGCAGAAGAAAAAACTACCGCAAAGGCTGGCAAGCGTTCTGAGAAATCTCTACGAGAAGCTGAAGAGAAAGCAGAAAAAGAAGCCCGCAAAGAAGTTGGTGATACTGCCCCTCAATCTGAAGAGGCAGAAGCGGCTGTTGCAAAGGGACCACGCCCTGTGACTCGTCCATTAATCGAGCGCCGAGGCAAAAACTACCGCGAAGTTGCCAAAAAGGTTGAAGCCGGTAAAGCATATACTCTCAAAGATGCAGTCGCTCTTTCTGCCGAGACAAATCCTGTTAAATTTGATGCGAGCGTTGAACTTCATGTCGTTCTCGGTGTTGACCCACGGCAGGCTGATCAGAATGTTCGTGCAACCGTGAGCCTACCAAATGGTACTGGACGAACTGTCCGTGTCGCTGCTTTCGTTCCGACAGAAGAAGTTGATGCAGTCACCAAAGCAGGTGCCGATATCGCTGGTGAGGAAGCAATTGCGAAGCTTCTCGACAAAGAACAACTTGATTTTGATATCCTCGTCGCAACACCACAGATGATGCCGAAGCTTGGTCGTTACGCACGTCTTCTCGGACCACGTGGTCTCATGCCGAACCCAAAAAGCGGTACTGTTTCTACTAACCCAGCCAAGGCCGTTACAGAGGCTAAGGGCGGTCGCGTGGAATACCGTGTCGACAAACAGTCAATTGTTCACTTAAGCATCGGTAAGGTCAGCTTCGGCGGTGATAAGCTCGATGAAAATGCAAAAGCATTCTTCGCTTCACTCAGTAGCGTCAAACCAAGTTCACTCAAAGGTAACTACATTAAAAACGTTAGTGTCAGCTCCACTATGGGACCTGGCATCAAGGTTGATACTGCTAGTATCTAGTCAAACATATAGACGAACCAAAAACACCCGTTTCAAAAGCGGGTGTTTTTGGTATGATATTTAGGTTATGGCACATCACGCACGTACCCGAAAGAACGAAAAAGTATATAGCACCTATACCAAGGGCGTACAAAAGCAAAAGATATGCGAGTTTTGCACTTTTGACGAAAAATATGATTTATACGTTAGTCAAAATAAGCATTTTTGGGTAGTAAAGAACAAGTTTCCGTATGATTATTGGGACGCTCTTCCCGTAGAGGATCACCTCATGGTCATTCCAAAACGCCACGTTGTATCATTGAGCGAGTTAACGCCAGATGAAAAGAAAAGCTATGTTGATGTCGTTGGGGCGTATGATGACAATGGCTATTCAGTCTACGCACGTGCACCTAAAAATATAATAAAGTCAGTCGTACACCATCATACACACCTATTAAGACTCGGCCATAAGCGAAGTAAATTTATTCTCTTCCTTGATAAACCACTTATTAATATTACTCGGTAAAAGCGCACGCAGTCTCTGATATAGTAGGAGCAGAACAACGGAGGGATTATGAAACAATACTTAGATTTGCTGCGCGATATTTCTGAAAATGGCCAAGTAAAAAGTGACCGCACCGGAACAGGCACCAAGAGCGTGTTTGGCCGTCAAGTTCGCTATGATTTGAGCAAGGGTTTTCCCGCCGTTACGACTAAAAAACTTTATTTTAATTCAGTGGTTCATGAGCTTCTTTGGTTCCTTCAGGGTACAGGGAACATCGAATACCTGGCACAAAATAACGTCCATATTTGGGATGAGTGGCCATACAAAGCCTACCTGCAAAAAAATAGCCTCCCCGTTCCCACATCTGACTCTACAGAATGGAAAACAGGTATTAAAGACTTTATTGCTCGCATCGCTAGCGATCACGAATTCGCGACAGCATGGGGCGATCTCGGTCCTGTATACGGCGTTCAATGGCGCAAGTGGCCGGATGGCAAAGGCGGTGTCATCGACCAGATTGCAAACGTCATCGAGACTATCAAGACAAATCCAAATTCACGCCGCATCATTGTCAGTGCTTGGAATGTAGCGGAAATAGATGAAATCGTCTCAATTGGCGGACTACCGCCATGCCATAGTCTGTTCCAATTTAACGTACGTGGCGATCTCCTCGACCTCCATCTCTACCAGCGCAGTGCAGACACCTTTCTCGGCGTGCCATTCAACATCGCCTCCTACTCACTACTCCTCGCGATGATTGCCCAGGTCACGGACCTCAAGCAGGGTGAATTTGTCCATACCCTGGCCGATGCCCATATCTATCTCAATCATTTCGATCAAGTTAATGAGCAGCTCTCACGAGAACCGCGCACTCTTCCAACACTTTGGCTCAATCCTGACGTACAGACGATTGATGATTTTACCTTCGATGATATTCGCCTCGAAGGCTATGATCCACATCCACCAATCAAAGCACCAATTGCCGTTTAGATTCGTTCGTAGGTCACAAACGCATAATTGTAAATGTTTTGCTCATCTCGCATATATTCATCACGATTAGTTTCGCGCCATTTTGACATATCTATAGCAGGGAAGAAGGCGTCGCCTTTGGTTTCGGCTTTAATTTCTGTAGCGTAAATCGTGTCGACGAAGTCTAGCGCGGCCGCGTAGATTTGTGCGCCACCTATAACGAATATAATTTCATCTTCTTTTTTAGCGTGTTCAAATGCATCCTCCAGAGTATGCACAACTACCGCACCTTCCACGGATATATCATCCCGTGTCACGATGATATTAAGACGGTTCGGCAATAACCTGCCCATAGATTCATACGTTTTTCGCCCCATAATGACAGGGTGACCGCTCGTCATGTCACGAAAATAATGCGCATCGCGGCGCATTTTGCCTTGCCATGGAAGCTCACCTTTGCTTCCGATGACACGTCCTTGATCATAGGCGACTATCATAGCTTTCATACTTACAAACAATGGTACAATATATGCAAATGGGAGTATACAGTAACACCGAAATTCAGGCGGCAATTGATGATGGTCATATCATTTTTCACCCGTATCAGGCCGACCACATAAACGGCTCGAGCGTCGATGTCACCCTAGGTGAATGGTTTTACCGCACAGACAGTAAAAGCGATTTCACTGTCTACAATCCTTTCGACAAACTAGAAGTAGATCGTTACTTTGGTGAGCCGCAAAAAGCGATTATGCACAAAGAATGGTGCGTGCAAAATGACGCGCCTGCATTCAATAATATCCCCGACGACCATCCGATTATCGTCCTTGCCCCTGGAGAGCGCATCCTTGCCCATACGCATGAATTTATCGGTATCAAACCTCCAGGTACAACGAGCATGCAGTCACGCAGCACCTGGGGGCGAAATGGCGTTGCAGTCTGTTTCGATGCTGGCTGGGGCGACCCAGGATATATCAATCGATGGACAATGGAAATCTATAATCTCAATCAGCGACATAGTGTTGTCCTGCCAGTCGGTGAGCGTATCTCACAAATTGTATTCATGCATACAGGGGAAGTGAGCGGTGAATACTCCAACCTGAGTGGCAAGTATCAAACATCTGTCGATCTCGACGAATTGATAAAAGAGTGGTCGCCTGAACAAATGCTCCCGCGTGCCTACAAAGATAGTCGTTCGCCACTAAAGGAGATGTCTTCATGACACAGATGCTTGATACCCAACCAAAATTTTGGCTTCCTTCGATGGAAGAAAATAGATATAGCGTTCCTACTCAGCAAGAATTAACGAATATATGGCAGCGAGAGAACGGCACTCGAGAACTACTGGAGTTAGATGAGAGAATTTACAATGTTGCTGAAATACCGGACACGCCTCCAGCTGCATACATCTCCGTCGACCTTTGTGAGGTCGTTCGTCATAGTGGCCTTTCACTTCTCAAAATGCGTGGTGGCACCCTAGAAGATATGGTTGTTGACGACGAAACCAACAATTTCGACTATGGATCAGAAATAAATGGGTGGCCAGAAGAAATCGCTCGGACTAACCGTCAAAAATACTTGCAGGAGTTTATGCATCATCAAGTCGTGGAGCCAGTGCCGTTTAGCGATTCAATTGGTGCTTTTTTGCGCAAATGGCGCGCCCAGGGAGCGTATGTGATCGCCAATACGTCAACCCTACCTGGATGTGAAGAAAGCACCATTGAGTTTCTGGCGCAACAGTACCCAGGTTGTTTTGCGGGTATACTTCTCCCGAGAAATTATGATGGCAAAGGACCAGTGACAAAGTTTGATTCGCTCGATGAAGTGCGTCGCATGGTAGATGCGACATTAACGGTTACGACGCGCGACAAGCCGATCGTCGCTATTGATGACGCAGCCCATCATGCCCTAGCATTTGATCGTGCTGATGCCAACGTACAGGCTATCATGCCTGAATATAAATGGAATCGTGGTGTTGACACAGTCGGCTCACGCATCGTTCGCATCGCTCAAGGATTTGGCACGGTTGATGCATTTATCCATGCAGACCAATACCTCCAACCAAAACTCGCTTCAGCGGAAGTCACACAGGCAGTATAAAAGTGGGCATCTTTATCGCAATTGAAGGTGGTGACGGCTCGGGCAAGGGGACACAGTCGAACTTACTCGAGCAGCGATTGAAGGACGAAGGATATGATGTACTCAAAATCAGCTTTCCTCAGTACGGCAAGTTGTCAGCTGTCTTCGCGGAGCGTTATCTCAATGGTAAGTATGGTTCAAGTGATCAGGTTCATCCTGAACTAGGTAGTCTTGCCTACGCTATTGACCGATATGACGCTGGTGGTATCGTTCGAGCACAATTACAGAAACCGAAGTCCATCGTTATTGCGGATCGTTATGTTGCCTCAAATCTTGCCCATCAGGGAGCAAAGATTGAGGAAGCCAGTACACGTCAAACTTTTTATCAGGACATCATGGATCTTGAATATGGAACACTCGGCATCCCACGGCCAGAGCTTAACATTGTACTGCTCGTCCCGAGTAAGGTTGCCCAACGAAATGTCGATAAAAAAGCAGCTCGTTCGTATACCAGTCAAAAACGCGATATCCACGAAGCGGATGCAAAGCACTTGGAACTAGCAAAAGCTAATTATGAAGAACTTTGTCAGCTTTATCCGGATGAATTTCAAGCAGTCGAATGCATGGCAAATAGTACGACGATGCGGAGCATAGAAAATATTCAGACGTCAATATGGCAACGCGTCACAACTCTCCTTTAGTCTCTATCTCATCGGTTTCTTGAACCCCCGAAATAACATAATAGCCTGTTCTAATACGGTGGATAGCAGGGTGCGTCTCACCCAACAAACGCTCCCACTCTTCCATCGCTGTATGTACGCTATCATCACTTTGGCTGGCATTTGCCCGAACGATAGCCGCAAGTTCCCTTGGAGCACTGAATATTTGCCGCTTGGCAATACCAAATTGCGTTTGTCCATACTCTTTACCAGTATCATCTCTCGCTGGCATTGCAGCCTCTATCAGAGGTCTTTGACGAATTACAACAATACGGGTCGCATCAACTCGAGATTGTCGATAGGACAGAGTTCGACCACTCTGTTCGCGTGATATTTCATCAGAAATGATGGCGTGCATAATAAGCCAATTCCGTAAATCGTTATATTGTTTTTTGAGATTGACATAGTCCTGTGGGTCGTTTGACTCGACAAGACCCAACTCAACAACACTAATTTTCCCTAAGTATTTTTGACTAATAGCCATAGCAAATCTTTCGCCCATATTGGCATCTCTCTTCTCGGCCAAAAATTCTTGTTTTAAACGAGTTAGTTGTTCTGCCATCTCATTAATAGAGTCATACCCTCGAACATGCCCCCAATGAAATAAATTCTGAGCAAGAAAATCTTCACGGAGTTCATCTTCAATAGCATTTTGCTCTTGAGAAAGATGGGTACGCAATACTTCGCTATCGAGAGAGGGTGACTTTTGTTCAGACATAAACCATACTATTAAAACATTATTATAATTTCTAGTCAATTAGGTGGGGGGTGCGCTGGCATGTGACGCCGCTACACCCCTCCACCTCATCAGATGTTAGTCAGCCCATGGTATAAACTCAACTGTTCTCATGCGGTCAGCTGCGTAGGCCGAGTCCCAATCCTCCCAGCGGCAACATGTTGTGCCCCGCTGGAAGCCATCAATACGACGCTGCAACGTGTCCTGTTGCTCTCGAGGAAGGCCTGAGAGCACAACGACACAGCGACTCTCTTCGAGCGTACCGTTGAGGAGCGCTTCGAGCGCACGAGCCTCAACGCGGCGAAAAACACGCTCTGCGTCAAGGATTGCGTCGGCGAGCTCCTTACGGACATCGCCGCTGACAATACCTGCATCGTCGAGCAATGCCATGGCATTGGAGAAGTTCGCCTCTAGGATCGCCTCTTCGACGAGATCCCTGAGACTGACGAGATCAAGCATGCTTCTTCCTTTCGACTGAACGGATGAGAAAAGTACATCTGGACCACAAACGAGAAAACCGAGCTGATGCTCGGTTTCGTTTTGATTGTCTGTGGAATGAATCTATGAAACCGAGCTATTTGTCACCAATGAGAAGAAGGCCGCTTTTGACGACAACATTCTTTTGGAACTGACGCATGCTCGTGTTCATGCACAAAAGTATGGATACTTCTCGTCAAAATGTCAATCTTCCATTGTATAGTTATTAGAATATGCTATAACGTATAGACCACTTTTGCTTTATCTTCAAAGTCCCCCAACAAGAAAGAGCGTCCGATGAGTGCACAGGTCGTCAGAACAAGAGTGAAATGGAGGGTAAGTTGGCGCGCAGTAATTCGCGCTACACTTATCTGCAGCGTGCTGGGCACAGCCGTAATATGTGCCAATCAATATCCTATCGAGGCAAAAGAGACACTCATTTTTGCCGGATGGGTCGCAAGAAATCTTCTTGTCCTGCTCCTTGGCGTTTTCGCCTGGTCGATGTATGGACACATCGGTCTCTGGCCGCTCATGCTTCTTCTACCATTCATGATCTGGATGGGGAAGAGTCCGCGACGAGTCAAGGCGCGACGCGCTGCGACTTGGTCGGAGTATGGCAGTTCGCCGCTCCAGCCACGGAATACAATGCCGCGACGAAAGAAGTAATGCGCATGAGTGGCGGCCACGATCTGGTCGCCACTCATACATACTTGAAATTTTATCTTAAATCTGTTACTCTTTTTGTAACGTTACCAGAGACAGTGGCGGTGAGAGATCACTTAATCAAGCTACCGAGGCGACAACAATCTTTAGTCATACTACAGGTGTTGAAACTCGATATTAGTCTGGACATATGCGTTCAGATTTTTTTATCGGTAACGAGACATTTAACAATTCGGTCGGATCACATTTACTAAAGCAATTTTAGGAGCACGAAATGGCTATTTCACGCGATAAAAAGAATGCTTTGGTTTCCGAGATTACTGAAGCAATGTCTTCGGCTAAAATGACTGTGTTCGCACAGTATCAAGGCCTAAGTGTTGCTGACGTTCAAGAGCTTCGCCGTGCTGCCCGCGCTAGCGGTGTGAGCATCAAGGTGGTAAAAAACCGTCTTGTGCGCGTTGCTATGAGCTCTATCGACACTTACAAAGATGCTGATACTGCAAGCTTAACTGGTCAACTTGTCTACGCCTTTAGCGCTGATGATGAAGTTGCCCCAGCACAAGCACTCCACGCATTTGCAAAAACACACCCTGAGCTCGTGCTCGCCGGTGGTTTTTCTGGCGAAGGAGCAGTACTCAGTAGCGATGAAGTGAAAGCTCTTGCAGGACTACCTAGCAAGAACCAGCTTATCGGCGAAGTTATCGCCCAGCTGCTTTCACCGGTTCACGATATTACCAATGCTCTCTCGGGCAATCTTCACGCGCTGCTTGACGGCGTTGAAGCCAAAGCTACTAATTAATAAGAACATTACAAGGAGTCATCATGGCTGATTTAAAGAAAATGGCAGAAGAGCTCACAAGCTTGACTGTCCTCGAGGTTAACGACCTCAAAACTATCCTCAAAGACGAATATGGCATTGAGCCTGCAGCAGCTGCTGTTGCCGTCGCTGGTCCAGCCGCAGAAGCTGGTGCTGACGAAGACGTCAAAACTGAATTCACCGTCACATTGAAGGACGCTGGATCACAAAAAGTTGCTGTTATCAAAGCAGTCAAAGAGCTCACCGGACTTGGTCTTGGTGAAGCAAAAGGTCTGGTTGACAACGTTCCATCAGCAATCAAAGAAAAAGTCACCAAAGACGACGCCGAAGCTGCCAAGGCTGCTCTCGAAGCTGCTGGTGGATCTGTCGAACTCAGCTAATCTCACTATCCGATCGAAATGTTACTATTTACCACTCGGTTTTCCGGGTGGTTTTTAGTTGACTTTTACGCGTGGAGAGAGCAAAATTCCTCACAGATGACACATTATGTAATGATTATAAGTCTCATTATTCGCCGCCACCAGCCGGTGCCTTTGAGCTAGTTATTCATTACAAAAGAATTTGCTCGGCACCAGCCGAGTTTTTTAATATAAGGAGAAACGTATGTCAGTAGGAGTTATGGAACGAGTTCAACGAGAAATAGAAACTGCCTCGGAAAAACCCGTTGCCGCTGCGATGCAACGAATCCGACCCTACATTGCCCGAACCGCACTCGCAAGCCATGAAATACTGCCTAATGGTATCCGCCTTATGACGAAAAATGAACATGAAAATGAAACAGGCTCATATAAACGCAGGGGCGCACTTCATGCACTTTTACGCAATCCAACGAAACACATCATGGCTTCGATGGGAAACGCAGGCAGTGGAGCAGCATGGGCAGCGCGTATGCTTGACCTTGAGTTAACTGTCGGCGTTCCTGAAACGGCAGCATTCAGTAAGCGACACAAAATACAGAGCTTAGGCGGTAATGCCGTGAAGCTTGTCGTCACCGGCAAGAACCTCAATGAGACTCGAAGCGCAATGTATTCATTAGCAGCACAAACCGGACTTCCGGTACTTGAAGCATTTGATGCTATGGACGTCATAATGGGGCAGGGCACTGCAACAGCTGAAGCATTAGAACAGCGTCCCGACACCGATCTCATATTCGATCCGGTGGGCGGGGCAGGAAAGCTCGCAGGCACCCTGCAAGCCATCGCCGAAAGCGGGACACGCACACGCGTTGTAGCCGTGCAGTACGCAGGCAACAATTCTCTCGAACGAAGTCTGGAAGCGGGTGAAGTTCGCTCAGCGGCAAATGTTGACAGCCTCTGTGATGGAATTGCCGTGCAACGTATAGGAGAAGTTTGTTTTCGTCTGATCGAGCAGCATAGCTCCCTCATCCAGGACATTGTGACTGTCACTCCAGCAGATATAGGTCGTGAGATCTTTTATGAAGATCTCCGACGGCAACAATTAGTTCCCGATTATGGAACGAGAGCTGCGTTTGAGTATTTTCCCGAGACGACAGGATTCGTTGGGCTTGCAGGGGCGCAAAAATATGCACGCCATACTTCTGGGCATGATAATGAAACGTGGATTGCTATGGTAACAGGGTCAAATACTGATCCAGATAGAGAATCAGCAGCCCTGAATGCCTACCTTAGTAAAGACTGACAAAAATAACAACAAAGCTGACGTCTCATCTGGTAAATTTGTGGATAAAGCGTTTGACACCTTATAGTTGAAAGTGTACGCTAAGTGTGATAACACCATAAAAACAGACAAAGGAAACTGCGAGTCATGTCTGATTTACCAGAAAAACAAGTAAAAAGACTACGATCATTAATACAAGAGGCGGAAACTAACCTTGCCGCCGCAAAAGAACTCCTCATCAGCATTGTTGGTGAAGACGAAAATGCTATACACGCGAACAGCGACGAAGTTGCCGGTAAAGTCATCGAAGGGGTCTTTGACGGCCAGATCATGATGGGACCAGATGGAAAAAGCTATCCTGTTCCAGCTAACTATGCTAGTAAATCAAAGCTCATCGAAGGCGATATTCTCAAACTGACTATTGCAGACGATGGCGGCTTTATCTACAAACAAATTGGTCCAGTTGCGCGCAGACAGATCATTGGTACACTCGTACAACATGATGGCGCCTACTACGTCGAAGCGGCCGGGCGCGAATACCGAGTCCTTCTTGCGAGCGTCACCTATTTCAAGGCACATATCGGTGATCAAGTCAGCATCGTCATCCCAGAAGATAACCGTGAAGCCATATGGGCTGCGGTCGAAGCTTCTCTCTAGGCATAAAAGCTACTATTGTCGATTCAACACACGCTATTCGCGACATTTCGCGTTATACTGAAGTGTAAGAAAAGCGAGGGAAATACCTATGGCGCGAGCACTGTATCGCACCCACCGCTCTCGATCACTTGATGAAGTTGTCGGACAAGAGCACATCACAGAACTTCTAAAACGTTCACTGCAAAGTGGTCGTATCTCTCACGCGTATCTCCTCACCGGTCCTCGTGGCGTCGGCAAAACAAGTGTTGCGCGCATCCTGGCCCATGAAATCAACGGACTGCCATATAGTGACGACCCTAATCTCGATATTATTGAAATGGACGCAGCAAGTAATCGTCGTATTGATGATGTACGCGAACTTCGTGATAATGTCAGACTTGCTCCCATCGCCACAAAATACAAAGTCTACATCATAGACGAAGTACATATGTTGACAACCGAAAGTTTCAACGCGCTCCTCAAAACGTTGGAAGAGCCGCCTGAGCATGCTGTGTTTATCTTGGCGACAACTGATGTCCACAAAGTACCAATGACAATCTTAAGCCGTACGCAACGGTTTCATTTTCGACCGGCATCTATTAAAAAGGTAGCAGACCATTTGCAAAACATTTCAACGAAAGAAAAGATTAGTGCTACCGAAGAAGCGCTACAGCTCATTGCTAGACATGGTGGTGGGAGTTTCCGGGATAGTATTAGCCTTCTTGATCAACTGAGCGCAAGTGGCGAGTCAGTAACTCGCGAACTTGTTGAACAAACGCTCGGACTCGTTCCGACCGATCAAATTACTCGATTAATCGAATTTCTCCTCTCTCATCAAAGTGGCTCAGTCATAGATGTCTTACAGGAGCTCAACGACGCCGGAGTATCGGCCGTTGTTGCCGTCGACCAACTCATCCATGAGCTCAGCTCCCATGCCGATAGACAGCCAGGATTGTATCAACTTATCGACCGACTTCTCGAAGTGCATCGCGCACAGCACCCGTTTATCAAATTGACGGCTACTCTCGTCGGATACTGCGAGCAAGCACACCCTAAAGTTATTGCGACATCGGCGACCATGCCGCGCGCTATTGTGAGCGACAAGCCAAAACAGGAGACAACCAAAACTCCTGCCACAGTACCTGCTGCGAAGCTTCAACCGTCTGTCGAAGTTGCCGAAGTGATAATCGAACCGAAGGCAAACAATAGTGATGGCGTTTTTGACTGGCAAAAAGTACTAGCCACACTCAAATCTCACCACCCGGCGCTTCATAGTGTTCTCTCACGGGCGACCATTGATTGTGACGACAAGATACTCACACTAACATTTGTCTTCGCCCTCCACCGAAAAAAGGTTGAACAGCCACAGTATAAAGCACAGCTCATCCAAGTCATTCAGGATACGTGCGGACTCAATCTCGAGATCAATATTACCCAAGCAAATCCTACATTAACCGAAGAAGCTACCCAAGTTGCAACGCTTATGGGTGGCGGAGAACCAGTCCATGCCAACTAAAAAATCCGACACGAATCCTAAAATTCCACCTCAAAATCTCGACGCCGAGATGAGCCTTCTTGGTGCGGTGTTGATCGACGAAGAAGTCCTCGCTGAAGTTAGTGAACGGTTGAAGCCCGACGATTTTTATGACAAACGACACGGACGAATTTTTGATGCCATGCAGCGTCTTTTTGAGCATCATCGACCCGTTGATCTACTGACACTTTCCGAAGAACTGAACAAAAAAAATGAGCTTGAACTCATTGGTGGCTCATCATATTTGACCGAGCTCACCAATTACGTTCCGACCTCAGCGCATGCCGGTGCCTACGCGGATCTTGTCTCGCAAAAAGCAGTTCGCCGTCGTCTCATCAAAGCCAGCAGTGATATTGCTGAGCTCGGATATAACGAAGAGACGAATGTACAAGAACTTTTGGAGCGAGCAGAGGGTGAGTTATTTGCCGTCAGCGATACGAATCTCAAGCAAGACCTCGTCAGCCTCGAACAGATTTTGACGGAAAGTTTTGACCGTATGGAAGAGCTTCATCGAAATGGGGGCCAAATACGTGGTGTTCGCACCGGTTGGCGCGATCTTGACAATATGACCGCTGGGCTGCAGCGATCTGACCTCATTATCCTTGCCGCTCGTCCTGCTATGGGGAAAACGACGCTTGTCACGAACCTGGCGTATAGTGTCGCAAGCAAAGAAAAACAATCAGTCTTGTTCTTTAGTCTCGAGATGAGTAAAGAACAGCTAGTTGACCGCATGCTGGCCGATGCAGCCGGAGTTGATGCGTGGAATATTCGTACCGGTAAACTTTCGGACGAAGACTTCGAGAAAATTTCTCATGCCATGGGTGAGATGGCCGAAGCGCCTATCTACATTGACGACACCCCTGGTGTCACGGTGCTTGAAATGCGCACAAAGGCTCGTCGTCAGGCGCACAATGCACCGCTAGGCCTGATTATCATCGATTACTTGCAGCTGATGCAGGGAAGTGGCCGCGATAGAGGTAACCGCGTGCAAGAGGTCTCAGAAATCAGTCGTGGTTTGAAGCTGATCGCTCGCGAGCTTAACGTTCCGGTGATTGCGCTTTCACAGTTGTCTCGTACAGTTGAACAACGAACGCCACAGATTCCTCAGCTGTCTGACCTCCGTGAGTCAGGATCAATCGAGCAGGATGCGGACATTGTCGCCTTTGTCTATCGCGAAGATTATTACAACCCGGAAACAGATCGACAACACATTACCGACCTCATTTTGGCGAAGCATCGTAATGGTCCGACAGGGAAGGTTGAACTTTACTTCCACCCTGAACGCCTTCGATTTATGTCACTCGAAAAACACCGTGATGACTAGAGCATAAATAAGCTACCAGCTGGTATAATCGAAACAGCTTATGAAATCGTCCTTTATTCGAGAAGTCACGCTTTACCGCTATCGATACGTACTAGGGTATATTGCGTTTGGCATTTTGCTTGCCGGTCTGCTCGCTTTTGGTATTGAGCAAGTTCCTCGCGGCCTGACGAACGACGAGATGGCGAGCGCGGTGACAAGTGTCAATGTCAACCCACTTCATCCGACCGCCACCAACGTTATTGATGCACCATATCACCACGTACAAAAATTGAGCATACAGCTCTTTGGACTCACACCTCTAGCAATCAAACTGCCATCCATTCTCATCGGTGCAGCAACTGGAGTAGCATTAATCTTTATGCTCCGTCGTTGGTTCCGGACAAATGTTGCCATCATTACCGCACTTATCGTTGTTACATCGGTAGGGTTTTTGTCGATGGCACGGACAGGCTCGCCGATCATTATGCCAACGTTCTGGACGGTCATCCTCTTGCTCGCTGCCACTTACATGTTGCATGCCGACTCTTACCGTTTTATTTGGAAGTTATTTAGTCTTGGCTCACTAGCCATGTTGGCGTATTCACCGCTCGGTATTTATCCTTGTATCGCACTGGCTATTGCCGGGTTACTTCATCCGCATGTACGGAATAGGTTGCGGCAAGGGAAGTGGTGGAAAAATTTAATTATTGCCATCATCACCCTTGGAATACTCGCGCCGCTCATCATTGCATGCATCAACACACCACGCGTTGCTCTGCAGCTCTTAGGGTTCGAAGGAGTAGACTTTGCTTGGAGCGACGTAGGATCGAGCCTCTGGACACTAGGTGGGCAACTATTTAACTTCACAACGAACCACACCGGCCCAATTGTTACTCCATTATTCAACATCGCGACAACAATTTTATTACTTCTCGGTTTGCTAAAACTATTTACGGCTCGCTATTCAGCTCGATCATACATGCTTTTCATCTGGCTCGCTCTTCTGGTCCCTGTACTTATCCTCCGACCGGACGCGCTACTTCTTATCATTGTCCCAAGTACGCTTGTGCTGGCCATCGGTATAGAAAGCCTCATTCGACAATGGTATGACCTCTTTCCGCGCAATCCCTATGCGCGCATTGGTGCACTTCTTCCGCTCAGCGTTCTCGTCTTTAGTATTACCGGTATGAACGTCAGTCGTTATTTCTTAGGACATCAATATGGTAGCTCATCAAGCTTTCATGCAGAACTTCCGGCTGTTCGTGAAACGCTAGAAAATAAAAAATTAGGTAAAGACAAGCCCGTAGCACTCGTTGTACCTCCTCAACAGGTTGCTTTTTACGATCTTATGCGTCGACAATATCCACGCGCATCGGTATCTTCACAACTCTCGAGTAGCGCAAACTCCCAAATCATACTTGCGAGCAGTACAGAGCAGCGCAAGGACACGCCGTCGCAAATAGTTACAAACGATTCTGCGAGTGAACAAGCGTTATTACTGCGCGTGTACACTCAGTAACAGGGGTGTTACAATAGATTCAGGATCATATCGACTAACGACAAGGAGACTTTCATGTTGAACCAAGCCAAAATGGTAATGAAATTAAAAAAGGCTCAAAAAGAGCTCGCCCGTGAAGTGGTGGAGGTTGCAGCTGGTGACAATGCCGTGGTCGTTCAGGTGACAGGAGAGCTGAAACTAAAAAAGGTCACTATTGATCCTGAACAAGTTGACCTCGAAGATATTGCAGAACTGGAGCGCTATGTTGAAATCGCTGTTCGTGACGCGATGACCAAAGCACAAGAACTTGCTGCGGAAAAGATGAAACCTTTGATGGGTGGCCTTGGCAACCTCGGCCTTTAGTTTCGCATAAATGAAAGAACTTCCACACGCCCTTGTGGCGCTCATCGAAGCATTTGGTACCCTGCCTGGAGTTGGACCACGAACTGCTGAGCGATACGCGTATTACGCACTCAAAAGTGACCCGCATATGGCGGGCAAGCTTGCGCACAGTCTCGAAGGGCTACACAACGGTGTCAAATATTGTCCCCGAACATTTGCACTTATCAACGCAAATGAGAGTATCTCACCACTCTATAGTGACTCATCACGAGATAAGCAGCTCGTGGCGGTCGTCGAAGAACCACTCGATATCATAGCCCTTGAACGAACAGGTCAATTCAAAGGCACTTATCACGTACTCGGCGGCGCTATGAGCCCTATCGACGGCATTACACCGGAGCAACTGCATATACCGGAGCTACTTGATCGGTTACACGAGGACGAGGTAGAAGAAGTCATCCTCGCGACAAATGCGAGCGTTGAAGGCGAGTCGACTGCATTGTATATCCAACATCAAATTAAAGACACTGCCATCGATGTTGAAATAACGCGCCTCGCCCGTGGCATACCTGCAGGCGTCGATCTCGAGTACGCTGATCAGATTACGTTATCTCACGCTCTCGAGGGTCGTCGTCGGTTGTAAACGTAAATTTATAATTACCATACCTCACAATTGTTTGCACTCATTAACCCCATCGACTACTGTTAACGTGCTAAAATAGGTCTAATGTTTACACCACTCATAACACTTGTCGATAGCGCACAGCATATTGTCATCATCCAAGCTGAGAATCCCGATGGCGACAGTCTAGGGAGCTCATTAGCTCTGGAAGAACTATTGTCTGAACAAGGCAAAAAAGTAACGATGTTTTGCCGCGTCGCTATGCCAAAATACCTACGACATTTTTCAGGATGGGACCGCGTTGTCGACGAGTTCCCATTTAAAGCCGACGCTGCCATTATAGTCGATACACTCAGCGACACACTCCTTTCCAAAGCACTGGAAACCAACGGTGTGCGTCATTGGCTTGAATCACATCCTGTAGTTGCTATCGACCATCACGCCAGTGTTGAAGATCAACTGCCATTTCCTCACGACACTATTGCGGATGACAAGGCTGTGGCAACCGGCGAGACGATCGTCCAGGCAGCGATAGAGTTAGGTTGGAGTATCACAAAACCTGCAGCAGTCGCACTCTACGGATCAATCATGGCGGATAGCCTCGGACTGACAACTGACGGCACGACAGCAGAGTCAATTCGTGCCATTGCACGACTCGTAGATGCCGGAGCAGTACCTTCGGATATTGAAGCCGCCCGACGTGAACTCATGAAAAAACCAGCAACAATCTTGACCTACAAGGCAAAGCTGATTGAACGAATTGAATATTTTTGTGATGGGAAACTCGCACTCATACACATTCCTTGGGAAGAAATAGAAGCGTATAGCGATCTATATAACCCAAGTATGCTCGTACTTGATGAAATGCGTCTCGTCGAAGGAGTAGACGTAGCCGTCGCCCTCAAAACATACCCTGATGGCAAAGTGACTGGCAAACTCCGTGCGAATATACCAATAGCCGACAAAATAGCCGGTTATTTTGGAGGTGGCGGTCATCCTTACGCCTCTGGCTTCCGAATCTATGATGACTATGACACCGCGTGTCGTGAGCTGATTTCTGCAACCGACAAACTTTTACAGGATCTCTAACATGCTAAGCCTCCACAATACGCTGACAAATAAAACTGAAGAATTCACGCCGCTTATTACCGAAAAGGTAACGGTCTACACATGTGGACCTACCGTTTATAGTGAGCCACACATTGGCAACTGGGTCGCCTACATACGCTGGGATACGCTTGTGCGTGTTTTGAAAGCCAATGACTACACTGTAGAGCGCGTCATGAATATCACCGACGTTGGCCATCTCGTCGGCGATGGCGATGAAGGCGAGGACAAGCTCGCCAAGGGCGCCAAGCGTGAAGGAAAAACTGCATGGGAAGTTGCCGCTACCTATACGAATAGTTTTGTAGATGGCATGAAAGCTCTGAACCTCATTTCTCCGGAACACCTCACAAAAGCAACGGATCACATCCAAGAACAAATCGCACTCGTTGAAACCTTGAGACAAAAAGGTTTCACATATGTCATAGACGACGGGGTATACTTTAATACATCCAAGTTCCCGGCATATGCTGATTTCGCCCACCTTGATTTAGATGAACTAAAAGCCGGCGCCCGGGTCGAATACAATCAACAGAAACGGCAGTCCAGCGACTTTGCCCTCTGGAAGTTTTCGCCCGAAGACGAACAGCGTGATATGGAGTGGGATAATCCTTTCGGTGATGGTCGCAAAGGATTCCCCGGCTGGCACATCGAGTGTTCGGCTATGGCAATGAAGTACTTAGGTGAGACACTGGACATACATACAGGCGGCATCGATCATATCCCGGTGCACCATACCAATGAAATTGCCCAGTCCGAAGCCGCCACAGGCAAACAGTTTGCACGTTTTTGGTTACACAATAACCACCTCAAGGTAAACGGAACAAAGATCAGCAAAAGCCTCGAAAATGGCTTTACCCTTGCCGATCTTGCGACAAAAGGATATTCGCCGCTTGATTATCGAATGCTCATACTCCAAAGCCATTACATGAGCGAAGGGAACTTTACATGGGAAAACTTAGAAGGAGCAAAAAATCGGCGAACACACTGGCGAACCATTGCAGCGTTACGTTGGCAGATTCATGACACGCTTGATGATGAAGATACGAAAGCGAGTACAAATGTGTCTGCAAAGCTCTTAGCAGCGCCGCACGCTGCTCTCGAAGCGCTCAACAATGATCTTAACACTCCCGAATCACTCCGCGTCATAGAAGAAGCTATGAGTATCGTAGAAACAGCTCAGCTTGCGACAGTACAAAAACGTGCACTCGTTCATCTCCTCGAGTTTATTGATGAAACACTCGGTATTGATTTGTTAGCCTCAACCCCAGACATCAGCGACGAACAAAAGCAGCTCATACTTGAACGGCAACGTGCTCGAGAAAACAAAGACTGGGCAATATCTGATCGACTTCGAGATCAGCTCATTGCCCAGGGTATTGGTGTCAGCGATGCGCTCTCAGGCGTGCGCTGGTATTATCTCTAAGCTGTTTCTTTTTGCGCTTTCTTCGTCGCTAATTTCTTAATTGGATTTAAAGATTTTTTCTCTCGTTGCTTACGGCTATGTTCGAGGTGGTCAACGAGTAGTACGCGGATACATCCTGCTATCGGAATAGCGATGAGCCCACCGAGAAGACCAAAGAGCGTCACACCAATGAGGATCGATGCCAAGATTGCCAATGCGGACAATTCGACGGCTTTTGACTGAATCGACGGAGAAATAAAGTTATTTTCAATTTGCTGGTAAACAATGAAGTAAACAAGGAATACGAGACCGGCAGGGAACGAGTTAAGCATTAATACCAAAGTCACCAGTACCGCTCCAATTGTTGCACCGACCATAGGAATGAGCCCAGAGATGAAGATAACAACGGCAAGTGGTATCGCGAGATTCGCAGGCATCGGGAAGATGGCGCTCAGAATCAGCACCACTGCCAGCGTACAGAGTGCGGCAACTGCTGCAACCATAATTTGTCCGTTCACATAGCCAGTGACGACACGATACATGCGCGAGACGAGTGTGCGGTGGCGTTCTAGTTTTTCAGGATCTTGGTACAGGCCCCAGATTCGCTTCAGCCACATGGGACCTTCGATTAACATCAGGAAAGTAAGTACGAGGACAAATAATAGATTAACGAGTCCATTCAGTGTTGCCCCAACGCCGCTCACGAGTGCACCACCGATATTAGCCGCAACTGATGAAGCTTGTGCCTTAGCATTATCAATCGCTTGATTTACTGAGCCTTCAAGATTATAGCGATTAATAAAATCGTTAAAGACATCTTTTTGCTTCGTCGTTTGATCGATCAGTGATGGAACTGTATCTGCAAACTTTGATGACTGCTCAATAACTGGTGGCACAATCAAAAATATCGCACCTCCAAGGAGAAGAATCACCATGAAGTACGCAACTGCAGTACCACTGACGCGTTTTTCTTTCTTCCCTGGAAGGTGACTTGCCAGCCAACTGACCGGAGGATTAAGTGCGAGAGCCAAAAATAATGAGATGCCAATTAAAATTAAGGCACTTTTAGCATAATAAATAGCCAAAAGACCAACAACGAACGCTAATATAACTAGCCCAAATCGGACGAAAGTCCTGGTATCGAGATCTATTTTTACTTTCATAATTATATTAGTTATATCACAGCCGTGATAGTAACCGTGTAAGAATGATTACACTATGGCAAAGATAGCGAACAGTACGAGGCTTACGACAGCAACAACGGCAACTGCCAGGCCTACTTTTACTGGCTCAAAATCTTTTACTTTTTTGAGAGTAGATTTTTTCTTCATATCTTTAGACTAGCCTACTTTTTTGCAAATGTCATCATTAACCATGAGAGTTATCTTGCACAACACAATAGCAAAAGGGTAGAATACTGATTATGGATATAGCCTCCGACCTGCGGGCAGTTTTTGCCGGCGACATAGACACAAGTGATACGACACGCGAACTTTTTAGCCATGATGCCAGCCTCTTTGAGTTAAAGCCTCAAGTTGTTGTCGCCCCAAAAGACTCTCACGACATACAGCAGCTCGTAAAATGGGTCGTTGCCCATAAGGATGACGTGCCAGAGCTCAGTATTACTGCTCGTTCAGCCGGAACCGATATGTCCGGTGGAGCGATCAATGACTCAATCGTTATGGATATGAAAAAGTATTTCACGTCTATTCGTGAGGTTTCTGCTACGACAGCTCACATCCAACCTGGAGTATTCTTCCGTGACTTTGATGCAAAGACAGCTGAATTCCACTCTCTCTTACCCTCATACCCAGCAAGTCGTGAGCTTTGTACGCTTGGTGGCATGATCAGCAATAACTCGGGTGGTGAAAAATCGCTTGAGTATGGCAAAACGGCAAATTACGTCACTGAGCTTCAGGTAGTCTTTGCTGATGGCAACGAGTACACCGTCGCGCCAATCCAAAAAGACGAACTTGTTCGCAAAATGTCACAAGGCGATTTTGAGGGTAATCTTTACAAGCAAACGTTTGAACTACTCGAAAAAAATTATGATCAGATCCAGGCAGCAAAGCCGAATGTTTCCAAGGACTCAACTGGATACCACCTATGGGATGTTTGGAATCGAGAGACGGGAGTATTTGACCTCACAAAGCTTATCGTTGGCTCGCAAGGAACGCTCGGTATAGTAACCGATATTAAACTTCGTCTCGTTCCTCGCACCAAACACTCGGGTGTTCTCGTTGGCTATTTGAAAAATATCGATAACCTCGGCGAGATCATTAACGTCGTTTTAAAGCACAAACCAGCAACGTTTGAGAGTTTCGACGACAATACCCTATGGCTAAGTTTCAAATTCTTCTTTAGCTTCATTACGCGTATTGGATTTTGGACGTGGGTCCGGGTCGCCATGCAGCTCATTCCCGATGCTCTCGCACTCGTTCGCGGTGTTCCGCAGCTCATTTTGATGATTGAGTTTACAGGTGACACTGTTGAAGAAGTGGAAGAAAAAATCGATGCGATGCGGAGCGATCTTCTTGGTTTCAATTTTACCTATCTTGAAAAAGATGAGACAGAGAAAAAAGCTCAGAAATTCTGGATCATGCGTCGCGAAAGTTTCAACTTGCTCCGCTCAAAAGTGAAGGATAAGCACACAGCACCGTTTATTGACGACTTTGTCGTACCACCTGCCAACCTTACTGAGTTCTTGCCGCAGCTTCGTGACATCATCAAACGCTACAAGCTTCTCGCCACGATAGCAGGGCACATGGGCGACGGTAACTTCCACGTTATCCCACTCATGAAAATCGAACAGCCAGAAGAACGTGCAAAATTACAGCCTGCCATGAAAGAAGTAAATACACTAGTTCTTAAATATGGTGGATCGATCTCTGGTGAACACAATGACGGGCTGATCCGTGGCCCGTGGCTTGAAACAATGTATGGTTCAGAAGTATTTGGGCATATGAAAACGGTCAAATCAATTTTTGACGCTAATAATATATTTAATCCACACAAAAAGACTGACGCCAATTGGGACTTTAGCTTCGACCACATACGTCAACACTTTTAGCCTATGAGCAACAGGGTTATCCATCTTAGCAATGTATCAAAACGATACGGTGATTTCACTGCCGTCAAAGACATTAATTTCTCTGTCAAGCGCGGAGAAGTAGTCGGATTTGTTGGTCCTAACGGTGCCGGTAAGACCACAACCATTTCACTTTTACTTGGCTTTCAATCCGCAACCAAAGGCACAGTTCGACTCTACGAGGAACCTATCCTGCCTAGCACAGCGCATCGGACACATCGTCGTATTGGTTATGCGGCGGGGGATATGGCATTTTTTGATAATCTCACAGGCGAGCAGTACTTGGAATTCATGGCTCATCGATTTGGTATCAATATTGAGATTCGAGCCCGTCTCGACAATCGCTTGAGTCCACAACTTCATACCCGTTTAAAGCAGCTCTCGCGTGGTAATAAGCAAAAAATTGGACTCATTGCTGCTCTCCAACATGACCCCGAACTCATCATACTCGACGAACCCACGAGCGGACTCGACCCGTTGATGCAAGAGACCTTTCTGACACTTATCCGTGAAGAGGCTGAACGCGGTGCGACCGTATTTATGTCGTCACATATCCTTAGTGAAGTTGCAGCCGTCTGCAGCCGGGTAATTTTTATGAAAAAGGGGCGCATTGTGAGCGATACACTTGTCAGCGAAATTGAACAAAGCGCCGGGAAGTTAATCCGTATATCAGGCAGTGAACATGAAATAAAATTGCTATTAGCGACCATACCCGATGCGGTCGATATTGAGTCATCAACAGAAACGAGCGTTATCCTGCAATGCCGCGGTGATATACACCTCGTATTACGCTGGCTGGCAAGTAAACGCTTTGCAGACATTTCGATTGAAGACAGGCAACTTGATGATTTATTTTTAGACCTATACCAAGATGAGGAACATGTCTCATGATGCGCACACTTTTACTCAAAACTCTCTATGATAAACGCTGGTTCGCGCTAGGCTGGGCAGCCATCATCGGAGGGATAACACTACTCGTTATGACATTTTATCCGACATTCAGTGAGACGAATGCGCTCAGTCAAATCTCCGCGTCCGTACCGGAGCAGTTCAAGCGTCTCGTTGGCGATGAAGCAAGTTTCCGCTCCGTGCCGTCATTTATTGGCACACAATTATACGAAATTCGTATTCCACTTTTAATTATGATCATGGCACTGGTACTCGCACAGTCACTCAGTATTGGTGAAGAAGAAAAAGGACTTCTTCGGATCATGACAACCACGCCCATGAGTCGATCTCGCATATTATGGGAGCGCTGGTGCGCGGGAGTTATTATTATTGGACTGGTAAACCTTGCAACTATTATTGGAACACTTATAGGGGCCGTTATTGTCGGCGAAACTGCTCCGCTCGACCTCGTGCTGCGCCTTGCCGTCATGTCATGTCTTTTTGGTATCGTCGCTTTTTCGATCCCTTACGCCGTCGGAGTCGCTTCCGGTCATCGCGGGCTCACCATGAGTATTGGCCTTCTCATTACATTTGGAAGCTTTTTGCTCACCACCTTTGCTGCTGCAGTAGAATGGCTCAAGCCTACTGAGCATCTTTCACTGCTTCATTATTACGATACAAAAACAATCGTAGACGGCTCATTCAATACAGGCGATGTCATGCTGCTCATTACGATTGTTACGGTGAGCATGCTCGTGGCAACGAGCTTTTTCCGTCAGCGGGATATCAATTAACTAACGGCGACACCAAATAAATGACCGGTGCCATACGTCACGGCTGAGGCGACAACAACGATGAGGAGCTGCCGGATAGCGCCCGTCATAACAGAACGACCACTTGTACGCGCCACGTAGCCTCCAACGATTGAGGCACCGACACAGGTAAAGAGCAGTGAAAGTGTCATTGCAATGGCGCCACCGACAAAAAACCATGCGATGAGCGAGGCAAGTGCTCCAACCGTGAACAGAGCACACGATGAAATGGCGGCACTCCACGGCGACCCTAGCTCATCTTTATTAATACCAATTACCCGGCTGGTATAGAGATCGAACAAGTGTCGATCATCGTGAGCAATATCGAGCGTCGCAGTATGGGCAGTTTTCGGCTGGATACCAGCAGCGATCAAGTTGTCCTGCAGCTGCTCTTCGAGCAGTAGTTTGTCACTCTTTATCAAGCTTCGGACATCTTTGAGTACGCCTTCAAATAACTCAACTTGTGAACGCACTGAAATCCATTCGCCAATTCCCATGGAGATAGCACCAGCGACAAGTCCTGCGAATCCCGCTAGAAGTACTGCATGCTGATCGCCATCTGTCGCAGCGGCAACGCCCAAGATAATACACACCGTGCTTACCAACCCATCATTGACACCGAGGACAGCAGCGCGAGCTGCGCCGCGCTGAACCTGAACGGCGCGTTTTGCTAAAAGCTGAGCGTGTTCTTGTTTTTCTTTGGATTTTGTCATTATCCCAGTATATCAAGGTTTCAGATACGATTCCGCACCAATTCTCTTGCGAGCTTTACATCCCACAAACCCGCATCCATTCCACCGTCACATATTCCATCGCTTTTACCAGGATATTTCACCCATAACATGGCATCAAGCGTTACATTGTCTTCTTCGATACTCGTTAAAGTAGGCTCATCACCCAATGAGCGGCCTGGCGCGTTACACCAATTTCCATTATACGAAGTATGTGACACGCCATTACGACTTGTATCAACTACGATGCGCAATGAATGATGTAGCGCACTACTTATCTCTTTTGCGCGATCAAAATTCATTTCAGTCGAATAGTGGTTCGCTGTGTTTAGGGCAATACCGTCTGCTGAATCTATACCGACTTCTTTTAGCAATTGAGCAACCTCAAATGGCGTTTTCCAAACAGCGTGCCCCGCATCAATATATACATTATTATTGCTTGTATTGAGTTGTTGGATTGCGTATTGCAAAGCTGCTAATCTTTCGCTCCTCTTATGCGGCGAATTGGAAAAAGCTTTTACGCACTGCTCACTGTCGGTAAGCAAAAGCGCGTCAGGCTCAACGACAGTAATTAAGGGTGTATCACCAATCGTACTTGCAATACGATCAATCCAAGAACGATATTGATCCAAGTTTTTAGCTCCCCCTTGGCTAAAATTACCGCAATCTCTATACGGAATATTGTAGAGAACAATCACCGGCGTGCGATGCTCGGTTTGAGCCTGCAATACATTATCCCTCAAGGAAGAAAATACAAAATCACCATCACCATGCAACCATAATGCGGTTGATTGTTCGGCTATTGGTTGTATATCTGCGTCGTTGGGATGTTCTTTCATCCACGTCTGTGCTGGCGTACCATTCCTTACCATTAAAGATGGAAGGTCAGCACGATAATTGCCCCAATCTTGTTCTACACCACAAGCTGTTACCGCAAAAGCACACAAAGCAACAAGCAGACGCTTCGGCCATCGTCTGCCGCTTTCATTTTGCTCGGAACTGGTGTGAATATCTCGTTCTCGTATCAAGTAGCTATAATATATGCCGTAATATAATAATGCAAAAGTTATCGCGATTTAAGCAGTCGGAGCGTAAATGTCGCGCCACTCACATCATTATTTTTGACACTGAGCTCAGCCCTATTTAACTCAGCCATACGCTTTGCGAGTGCGAGACCTAGTCCATATCCTTCAACATTTATTTTACTGCGTGATGCATCAGCACGATAAAATCTATCAAAAATGTGTGGCAGATCTTTCTCAGCAATACCATCACCCTGGTCTATTACCTCTATAAGAGTATGTCTTCCTGATTCTATAGCTGTCAATTTTACGTCTGAATCCTCGGGGCTATATTTGATAGCATTATCAACCAGCACCGAGATAACATCACATACGCTATCATGGTTGCCATAGGCAAGTAACGCACTTGTTTGGTGGGAAAGTGTGATCCCTTTTTGCCTTGCTGCCGTAGCATGTCTTTTGACAGAGGCTTGTATTGCTTCACTGACAGGGAAGTTATCAAGCGGAAGTGTTTGTGAGGAGCTGAGAGCCAGTAGCCGATCTGTCAGTGCCTGCAAGCGTTCGACTTCCTCTAAATTGCTTTGAACCACAGCTTTGTAACCAGATTTGTTCTGGGCAGTGTCACGTAAGACGATCTCATTTTCTGTTTTCATTACAGCGAGCGGTGTTCGTAACTCATGTGAAGCGTCAGAGACAAATTGCGTCTGCGCATTCAGCGCCTCTTCAATAGGCTGGAGTGTTCTACGGGCAAAGAAATAACTTGCACCAGCACCTAGCGCGAGCGTGACAATATTCAGCCCAACAAGATTAAGGATAAGATTACGTTTTCCTTCTTCGGCTAAAGCTTGTCGAGCTTGCAAGAAGTCTTCGTTATTGAGCAAAGTTCGTTCACGAACAATCTCACGAGGAAATGGGCGATCAAGCTCCTGAGCCGACGCGTTATACAGCACGACACTGAATGCGAGCGTCACGGTCATAAGAATGAGCAGATACCATAACGTTAATTTGACAGTAGCTGAGTGAAAAAGTTTCATACTATCCTAGTTTATACCCGAACCCTCTAATGGTTTGTATAAGTGCCACGTTTTTTGAAAATGGTTTATCAATTTTATTTCTCAGATATCCTATATACGCTTCGACGGTGTTTGGTAGTACATCTGCGTCGAAGTCCCAGACATGGGTGATAATATTGTCCTTTGATAGGACCCGACCATAGTTACGCATGAGGTATTCGAGCAGGGCAAATTCAGTTTGAGATAATGTGATCTGTGCGTCGCCACGCTTTACTTCGTAGGTGATAGTATCAAGGCTCAGGTCTTCAACGCGAAGAATGTTACCGACATTGTCTTGCGGTCGTCGGAGCAGGGCGCGGACACGAGCAAGCAGCTCTTCAAAAGCAAATGGTTTCACGAGGTAATCATCTGCACCGGAATTGAGTCCGCTGACTTTATCGCGTATCTGTCCTTTGGCTGTGAGCATGAGAATAGGCGTTTGGATGCCTTTGGCGCGGATAGCCTTACAGATTTCGAGCCCGTCCATGCCCGGCAGCATGCGATCGAGAATGATAACATCATACTCACCGGCAGTAGCAGCAGCGAGTCCTTCTTCGCCGTCATAGCATATTTCTGCCACGTATTTTTCCTGGCGGAATCCTTGCTTGATTGCGTTTGCTATTTTGTGTTCGTCTTCAACTAAAAGTATATTCATATGAATTAGTATGCCGTTTACTCCTGAATTATAGCTGAGAAAAAAGAGAACTCCTCATACTAGGAGTTCTCCATTCATCAGGCCTTATGCTACTTACGTTTCATTTTGCCATCCTGGAGCATGAATGTGACGTCAGTCTTGCCTGCAATATCAAGGTCGTGAGTGACAGCGAGAATAGTAGTATTTTCACTCCGAGCTAGATTGTGTAGAAGACTAAAAATCATCTCTCCTGTCTGGGAATCGAGATTGCCTGTTGGCTCATCAGCGAGAATTAATTGCGGCTTATTTGCAAGAGCGCGGGCGATAGATACGCGTTGCTGTTGACCGCCACTGAGTCGCGCTGGTTTGCGACCCATCTGGTCGACCTCTAGCCCTACCTGAGCAAGCAGTTTTTCTGCTCGTTCTCGACGTTCGGACTTTGAGATGCCTGCGAATTCCATCGGCAACATGACGTTTTCGAGTGCACTGAGGTTCGGAATAAGATTGTAATTTTGAAAGACAAACCCAATCTTGCGACAGCGATAATCAATAAGTGCATGATCGCGCATCTTGGTAACGTCTTTTTCTCCGACGACGATGCTTCCACTCGTAGGCGCGTCGAGCGCCCCGAGCAAGCTAAGCAATGTGCTTTTTCCCGAGCCCGAACGTCCGATGATGGAGGCGAACTGTCCGTCCATGACTTCAAAGCTCACTTTACTCACTGCCGTCACAGCTCCTTCACCACTTTGAAATTGTTTACTTAGATTTTTTACTGTCAACATATTATTCTGCCCTCATGACTTCTGCAGGTCTTACTTTTGCTATAAAGAACGATGTGAGTAGACTTCCCAGAATTGCAATTAAAAGCGCTGCAGCAATACCGTAAAGAATAATCGTCCAATCCACAGTTGCCGATAGGTTCTGGATACCTTGGAGTACGCGTCCGCCACGAGGCCCACCCATACCGCTACCCGTAGATGACGTACTCGATGTTGCGAGCATGCTCGTAATTGGTTGAGCCGCAAGTGCAGCGATACCAAGACCAATCACTGTAGCAAGCAGAGTAAAAGTGACTGCTTCACTCATAAATTGTAGAGCTACCTTCGCATTACTTGCCCCAATAGCTTTGAGTACACCTATCTCGCGTCGCCGTTCTCGTACAATCATAATCATCGTGAGAAGTACGATGACGGCACCCGCACCCACAGCAGCGATGAGACTATAAAGAGAAATTGTCTGGATATTCTCGAGCGGCGTGATAGTGCTTTGCGCTTGTTCAGAAGCATTGGTCACGTCCGCCGCATCACCGAGCGCAGCCTTAGCCGACGTAGTGACACTTGCTACGTTTTCTATAGAATCAACATTGAGAGTGAGAGCGGTTACCTGATCTGTTTGCGAAGAAAGGCTCTGCAGTGTCTTGAGCGGCATCAATACTTGGTTGTTCGAAAAAGTAGAGCCTGTATCAAATATGCCGACAACGGTGACTACTTGCCCATAGGCGGTAAATGTTGAGCCGACTACAAGGCTATTCTTTTCGGCCAAGGTTTTTCCCACTAACGCGACATTCTCGCTACTCGTTGCTTCGAAAACCTTACCACTTGTCAGATTGAGCGACGAGACCGTCGCCGAATCAGAT
>Ga0210040_10000153_pt1 | contig 130045 bp, 96 predicted proteins | sample CryGeyCG12114_NA_FD_185462 | JGI IMG/M metagenome (GOLD analysis project Ga0210040, IMG submission 185462) | Groundwater microbial communities from aquifer - Crystal Geyser CG19_WC_8/21/14_NA (SPAdes) (version 2) | ecosystem: Environmental > Aquatic > Deep subsurface > Groundwater | place...
GGGGGGTTTGTGCCTAGGGTTGGCTGGATTAGTACGGGTGGTGCTATCTTTTTGGGCACGTACCAGTGGGCTTCGAATACGTTGGGAGAAGCTAGGGTTGAAGGGGGCAGTGCGAAGATTCAGCCGATATGAGGGTTGATGAGCGTGATCACGAATCCCCGGCGCATTGGCAGACTGATGGGATCAATCCCTGTCCAGTGGCTTCAGTGGGATGGACTGCATAGCATGGAGTTCTGCACCAGCACTTCGGAGGACCTTCATCTGACCCTGGACCCTGCTACAAAAGACGCTCCGTGCGCCCCTGGGTCGGATGGTTTATTGCGCCTTCCGCATCCGATTGGGCCTGTCAAACTTACCTTAGCGGTGGCCTCCTCCTCTGAGCTCTAGCAATGGGCGCTACGATTGGTGTCCTGGGGACTGCATGGCCCTCGACCAGGTCGAAAGGTGGGAGTGGGCTGCCTTTCAGGGGCAGGTACAACCTCCACATAACTAGGTGGCCACCGTAATTTCAGAGGAAGGCACAATCCGCGTCCAACAGAGTAGAAGTTGGATGAATGATGAAAAGCAAGGTCAAATTCAAATGCAAAGAGAGGCTGGAAGAAGCACGACCTCAGTCAAAAGAAGAAGATGATGAAGAAGAAGAATCCAGCACAATTTGGAAGAGCTGGTAGGCACACCGTACGCAAATTAGAGCTGGTTAAATGCAGGGTGTTGGGAGGCACCCCATGCTACTGAGCAGGCGCAAGCTTCTTGGTCAACGAGCAAGCAATCTCCCACCTCTCAATGACCTGACTGCAGTCCTCCTCCATCTTTTCGCGAAGCCCACGCAAGACCTTTTCGTTCTCCTTATCTGTAGCTTCCTTCATGCGCAGCCAACTGTGTACGCTGAATCGTGTCCAAAGCATGTCAACTCCACCACTGATTGAACAAGCAACCCTCAGAAGGGCTAAGATGAGCTGCTTGTTGGGTAGTGTCAACACGGGACTGGAGTATAGCGACAGGACCTTTTCCCAGAGACCGGTGCGGCGGTAGAGATCTAGGTCGATCTCGCTGCGGAGGCCACGCAGAAACAGTTGTAGGAGCCATTCGATTTCGGCTGTCCATGCATCTGGATCGTCGGGTTCTCTGTGGAGGACCTTCTCGAGCCAGTAGAGGGTGACGTGCTTCGCGGGCCAGGAAGGCTTGTGCAGTAGAAACTTGTTAGCTTTTGCGTAGAGACTGTGCGTAGGATGGGTCATGATGCGGATAAGTGTGTCAGCAAGCTCTGGGATTATGGTTGGCTGTGGCTGTGAGGTGCCTTGTTGAACTAGAGTTTCGCAGACTTCACCGAGGACTAGGTAGACTTGATGCTTGAGCGTATGGGTAGATGTTGTGTCGACAGTGTAAGTAATCTGCTGGAGGATTTGTTGCGTTTGAAGCCTGATCTCTTCGTCGGGAGATGACACGCAGAGCAGAACCCGACGCAGGCGGTTTGTGTCCACTTCAAGCTCAATGTCGAAATCTGCAGGCCACTTGTCGAGACCTTCGAGGGAGTCTGGTAGTGGTACGTTCTCTACTAAAAGCTTGTCGATGACATCGAGACTTGGTGTGCCTACATCTTCCATATCGACGTCCTGATCAGCGTCCTTGATTGTAGCCGGCTTACGCAACTGCCACTCTTCTTCAATGATTGCCGGTTTCCTACAAAGCTTGTCCGACGCGTCCTGCAGATATTCTTTTGACTTGCCTGCCGAGCCACTGAGCATGTTTTCTTGTAGGTGCATCATAATGCGATAGTTCTCGCCCGCCGAGTCGAGTAACGCAAACAGCCGAGCAATCCATGTTGCAATGTTCTTCAGTACAGATTTGCTTTCTTCGTATTTCTTGCACACAAAGGCCCATTGCTCGGTTACTGCGCCCACTATCAGACTTAATGGTTTTTTGTCCGATACAAGCTGCGAAGCATGTTCGAGGTCGTCCAGGTATTTGACTGGCTTCTGGTTCGTGCGGGCTATGCAATTGTCGACGAAGAGGTACAACTCTTCCGATGGTGAGAATTTCTTGTGCTTTGAGAGACTGCTACACAAGGCCGCGAAGGCTGGCTCCCGAGGGACGAGGATGCCTCGACGAGTAAGTACTTGACGCACAACTCGGAGTATGTCCTTGGCTTCGTCCTCTGATGCGTGGGCCATGGCGACTTTGAGTACCCTGCCCAAAGGGCTGAGAGTTTCATTGTCAGGCTTATGCAGCCACTTCGTTGACGATGCCATGTTAGCGATCTCTACACAGTGCGATAGCTGATCCAAAGGGTACTCCGCTCCATCTGTCAAGCCCACAGTCTCAAAAGATGAGCATACCTCAAGTAGTATCGGGCCAATGTCGAAAGTATTAGTAGCGGCCATGTGTGGTAAAGCCTTGTAGTATCGATGCAGGCACTCGAGAAGGGCGCTGTAGCTCGGCTCGTCCCTGCTAACGTGCTGGAGCGCAAGCGATATATCTCGCGCTGTCGGCATCCTCGATTCCACTAATTCCAAGAGCTTCGATCTGGCTTGCTGCCACATGTAGGACTGATCACTTGCAGAACTGGGACGTGCAAAGGTATCGAGCACTTTAGATAGCTTCTTCAGGACGACGGTCAATAGTCGTGCTCCTGAGACTTTCAGGATCGCATCCTTAGACGAGAGTAGCTTGTTCACGTAGCCTCGATCAATGGGTTTCGGCACTATGCTTTCAACTGCAAATCGAGGCTGCGGTGGCTCCTCCGCGATGGCGGTGGTGCTTGCCACTTCGCTTTCAACGACAGAGAAGAGGAAGGCGAAATGAGCTCTCCAGGCCTCATCTTCGCTGTTTGGTGGTGATATTCGCTGTGTCTGCGGTCTTGAAAAATACTCTGCCACCAGTTCTGGAGCTGCCCGAAGCGCCTGCAGCAGCAAAGACGATTGCAAAGGATCCCCGTATCGCAATTTCGATATAAAGGCAAGAAGCTCCACATTTGCAACGGGCGCTTTCCTTGCATCGTCGTAATACGAAGAGTCGAGGCCAAGATCAATGTAATCATCCTCTGAGGTAGGCAGATATCCAACCGTTGAGCCGAATGGATACCATGCATGATCCGGTATGACAATGCCTTTCTTCGTAGTACACAATTTCTCGAGCAGTCTCTGAAGCGCCTCTCTCACCGCATCTCTGGCTTCTGACGTATCATCCTCCGCCTCGAATCTGTACAGAGACGCGAGCAGGTCCAAGCGTGAAGATTTGAAGAATGAGATGATACATTCTCTTGGCACTTCTTCGTCGTCTACCAATGATGACTCGATTGATCGCAGAACTTCAACAACAATGTCATCTCCATCCAGGGGCAAGCCATGAAGACAAGCATGGAGGGTACGTGCCTGGACGAGCAGATCGGCCTTAGCATGAGCGTCCAGGTGCTTAAGCATAGCAAGCAGAAGACGTAAAGCCATCCTACGGACAGAAGGCTTGCGACGTTCTTCCAGTCCCTTGTCTGTGTTGTGTTGCTCGAGCACGGCCTCGAACTTGTACATGACCAAATCACGACGAGTCCAAAACTCGGTCGCTCGAGCACCGACCCCAAAGCTCACAATCTCGGTCAGGAGGCGCAAACATGGTGACGCCAGATGAGGCCTTGATCTTGGTGCTGATAAGCATTTCTCAAAGAGCTTTGACTGGTCTCTTCTCAGAAGACTATCAATGAGTGCAAGTCCAAATGGCTGAAGCTCGAATGTGCCAGATATCGTCTTCAGTAGTTGTGCCAGGGCTCCTGGTACAGCTGAGATGACTGCGTCTGCATTGTTGTCGACTCCGAATGACCATGTTGAAAGAAGGTCGTTGAAATGTACCTGGTCGTCCGAAGGTGCTTTTTGCCATTCGCAATACTCCTTTAATATGCGAAACTGCTTTGAATGCTGTGCGACGTCTTCGAGACGAGTTATGGAAGCCAAGTGGTCTTTGAAGGCGGTAATTCGAGATTTGGCTGACGAATCTGTGCTAAATTCTGTCCATTGATGGAGCTGATCGGCGCGCGTAACAGGTGCCTGATGTAGCCCCGAGTGGTCCTGGTCGTGGTTGAGCTTCCGTCGCTTAGGCGAGCTCTCGATGTATCCAGTCATACTCTCAGGGACTTCACCTTGATGCGTCTCACACCCTCCTAGATATGTTGAATCGGGTATCGTGGACTAGCAAGGCTACCAAAAAAAGTTCGTGATTTTGGGTTCTGGTGTTATCGATAAAGACGCCCAAAGAGGAAAGGGAGCTAAATGATGGATGATGGATGCACTGATGATCGAGGAGGTTCCGGGGTCTCGACTCAAGACGATGAACAATTTTGTACATTGCGACACCACACGTTGCACATGGATATAATTCAAGCTGTCAGTTGCCTTTCGCACGTGTCCAGGCGACAATACTGGCCGAAGACAAAAAAGATAAAAACGATGGTAACCAATAGACCATTTAATGGTCTGGGCAAGTAAGGTCTTACCCGGATTCGAACCGGGGTTACCGGAAGATTCAGATACAAGATGATCACTGCACTGCTGTTAGGAGCTGAAATTGTAGTTCAGATAGGGTTGGCATACGAATCCGATGTGCTAACCGCTACACTATAAGACCCCTTAGGTGCTAATCGACGTGTGTGACGAATTTAAGCACGAACTTGGCAGATATGTGTTATCATCAAAAACACGAAGCGTTGCACAACACATAGAACTTCGTGCGAGGCTTACGAATTCCTCGCTGTGCGCGCCGAGAGTCCTTGGATGGCTACGGCTGAGCTCGGCAAAACGGGATTATCAGGGGCGGGCAAGTCCCGGGGCCTGGGAGATGCATTCGTAGGCCTGCGATACACTGCTCGTATATAACAAGGAACCTAGGCTCTGCAGAGCACCGAATAAGGTGACCGCAGACGAACACACCCAGGCTAGTCCATAGCAAAAGACGTGTGGCCGTTGAAAGAAGAGACCAGGGGATTTGGTACAAGCGCTGTTCCGCAAAGCGTATTCACGTGACTGCGGCCGACTCGACTTCTGATGCTGGCAAGGCTCAAGGTAACTTAATTGTCGTCGAGGCACTTCCACAAGCCCTTCATCTCGAATTGAGCGCCACTTCCTCTCCAACCACGAAAGTCAAGAACCCCATTCTCTAGTCGAGCTCCCTAACCCCACTTCTCTGCGTCGACAAAAGAAGCTGCAACCACAGGGCGCGATCTCAAATTGGAATCCTTCTACAAGCATTCAAAAGCTCCGTCCTACACAACAGAAGCCGCAGCCATGCCCCCAACACCCTCACGAACCCTCCTCCACGCCCTCCGCCGTCTCACAATATCCCAAAAGCCCACCCTCACATCTCACCTTGCGCCAACTCTACGCACAACCCCAGCCCGCCTCTTCACCACAACCCCCACCCGCCCAGCAACCCTAAACCAAGTGCGCACGCGCGGCCGCAACACCCAAAAAGCGCGCCGGCCCCGGTCCCCCGCCACCGTCGGCCGCCCGTCCCTCAAGGGCGTCTGTCTAAAAGTCGGCATCACCAAGCCCAAGAAACCGAACTCGGGCCAGCGGAAGACGGCCAAGGTGCGACTGTCGAGTGGGAGGGTCATCAGCGCGTATATACCCGGGATCGGACATAATGTGCAGCAGCATTCTGTGGTGATGGTTCGAGGCGGGAGGAGTCAGGATTGTCCGGGTGTGAGGTATCATCTTGTTAGGGGAGTGGGGGATCTAGGGGGCGTGGTGGGACGCGTTACGGCGAGGAGTAAGTACGGTAGTAAGAAGCCAAAGGCTGCGCAGGTCTAGAGTAGGTTACGCGGGAGCAGTGTGGCAAGGGACGACCGAAATGAGTTGAGGCAGCAAGGAATGCATCGCTTTGGAAGCCACGCACAGTAATCCTAAAACGGTGTCGTGGTGGCTTCCATCATAATTCAAGAGCAAGAGACAATGGGGATCTCTGCATATTGGAAGAGCTCGCGATGCGGGTGCAAGCTGAAAGCATCTGGACAGGCCACAAAGTGAAGACCTGGATGTACATTTGGCAGATCTCGTGTTGGTGGTCCTTGAAGAGGGGGAGAGGTCCTGAGTCAGACGCACGCCGCAACAACAGGGGACCTGTACAGCATAAAGTGTATAGACGAGGAAACCATGTTAGAGCGAAGCAAATGTACATCATCGTTGAAAAGGAACAATCAAGTGGATCGCCATGGGCATTGCGATGTTTGACCGAAGACATTCCCCAAGGCAACTCAGCATGGAGGTTTCAGCGGAACTCGAAGCTTCCATGCAAGCAATGTACCAGTCCTTTGACCCGACAAGAGCATTTGTAACCTGACCCTACTTCTGTACGCCGTCTACCAATGGATTCTAATACAGTATTGTACGATCCTGCGTGCTATGCACTACAACCTCTTATCGTTCCAACTAGACCGTGTACGCCGTTCAGCTCCTGGCGAGCTTCTCCCCAGCTCTTGCTAAGAGAAGCGGATCTTCTCTCGCCTCACGGATCCGCATACTACCCACATCCACCTCCTGCGTGCCGTGCTCGTGCCATGCAGCCAAACTTTCCATAGCAGAGAATAGCTTCCTCCTCAAAATAGGCACCTGCAACACAGCTGCTATAAATACAGCCGTCACGAGCAAACTGATAAAGAAGTATTTTACAACATTCTTCCAAAAACCATCTGTATCCACACCCGAGCGTGGTTATTGCTCTTTCTCCCATCCGACTGGTTTTTCTAGCTTATTCAGTTCGAAGTATCGGCTCGTACAGCTGTAGCTCTTCCAATCGAAGTTGTTAGTTGGATTGCAGTGACACTTCAACTTCAGCCTCGTCTCTTCACCAGTCGGACAATGGGTAAATGGGACGTGATAGTAGGCAATATCATTGAAGAAGTGGATTTCTGATTTGTCGAGAAGAAGGCCGGCTCCGATAGAGTGGACTGGAGCATCGCCCCAGCGTTCGTAGAAGAAACCTCCGTCTTTGTCAAGAGTCTCGAAGAAGTCGATGTAGGCTTTTGAACGTAGCCATTCAAGGCTACCGATCTCGAAGTTTGACCACTGTACGGGTTAGCGAAGTCAGGCGAGGGAAAGGGCAGACTCACGAAATGACACTTGTTGTAGGACTCGCCATTGTCGTCACTCAAGAACTTCAACGAGTTGTCCTTTGCGAGATGCTCCGGGTGTTGCTTCATAAATTTCTTCACACTATCCCACAAGGTCGGAATGGTCTCGACGTATTCGTACAAGCTGATGACGAAGCTGTACTTCTTCTTGTGGTCCCTCATGAATTTGAAAGGGTCATAATTCACGTCGCAGAAGAGTTCAACACTGGGCTCGACTCTCCAGTACCATTCGTAGTTCAGCATCAAGGGCTGTCGGAAGAAGAAACCCGACTCGAACCTGCACATGTGTCGGTAGGATACAGAGTCGCCGTAGATAATCTTCCTCTGCGCCATGTCTTCTCTGACTTTCCGAGCCTTGTCTTGGTCGATCCATGAGGGGAAGGACCAGTGTTCTTCCTTGATCTCGCCATAGTGGGTTTTGCCTGAGACCAGAGACGAAGTGACCTTCTTGAATGTGTCATCGAATGGCTTGTCGTTGAGGAAGACCCAGTCGTAGTGGTAATTCCTGTTGAATCTGTCCTCGACTTGACGAATGGAGCGGGCTATCTCCCAAATATCTGTGTTTCGGGCCAGCGTTACAAAGGTCGCATTCATCTTCTCGCTTGGACCGGAGGAGGTAAGCTCGTCATGCGAGTCATACTTGGGGTTCGGCGACGTTGGCTCGGCAGCGAGGGCGGTAGTGATCGGTTTTATGACATCGCCAGTAGTGTCCGATGGTGTTTCCTCATGCGCTCCTTTCACCTTCCCTAGGTATCTGCCTGCACTGTCTCGTATGGGTTCCGTGTAGGTTGGTAATGAAGAAGTCGAGATTAGATATATAACAATAATGCCCTGGAATGGTCAGTAAGCGCATAGGTGTGCACGGCGACGGGTCGACATACGAACAAGGCAAATAATATGTAGCGAGCATATCGTACATTGCCTGTGGCCATGATGGCAGGCCTGGTATCTTCCTTCGACTTCACACGTTCATGCGTCGGCAAAGTAGGTGAAGATGATTCGGGGCTGTTATGGTTCGACTTTTCGTCGTCCTCGTGTGGCTGCATTCAGCGATGGGATGAATGTGAGACGGAAACGGAAACAGTCAAGAAGCACCGAAGCAGGCTGTGTTCCCGCTGATTGCGTACCACAAGCGAATGGATGGGGAATTATTTAAAGTTTGATGTCTCCTAGGCAAGAACCGCGATCGGTTTTCACTTTACGCATGTGAAGGACAAGCGGCAGTAGCGTTGCACAAGTAGAAGGAGAAGCAGAAGCAGACGCAGTTTAGGGGTGCAGGTACAGGTCGTGCAGCACAATCACCATGCCATCGAGAAAAGACTGGGTTTGACACGGAACACGAACACCAATTTAGACTTCCTACAATCCCTGTTCAGGATGTTTCGTTGTTTCCAGTATCAGGCACGATTGTGAATGGTTGAAGAAGAACTTGAGTACGAACTAGGGCGATTGGCGTATGTCTTTGGTGTGTTTCGTGATGCGAGAGCATGTCATCCAAGCTTGAACCCGGACCGTTTCTGCTTTCAGGCAACCGTCTGGCCGTAAAGGCCGTGCTGTGGCACTTTGACCCCTATTACTTGTAGTAATGTAAAGGTAGTTTCTGCCTTAGGCTTCAATCTACTAGTAGGTAGCTAGTTGAGCCTTGTCACATCGAGCAAGACGTCAGCGGAGGTCACTGGCGAGGCCGAACTGCGCGCACACTGATGAGATGCAAGACGCCCATCGTTCTGTCATATCCGTAGTCTGACCAGCTCGTTACGATATATGAGACATCTGAATGGTGAACAAGAGATGAATCTACCACTATTCGCAATTTGGAAATAGCACACTCGACCCCTCTCAGTCTCTCATCTCTCATTCTCTCATTCTCGCTTCCAACCCGCCCCACCTAGTCACTACCTACCACCATGTCCTTCTTTGGTTTCGATACCGCTCTCCCAGGCGACAAGCGGGGTGACAGCAGCAACAAAGGAATCTTTGAGCACGCTGATGCTTTCGGTGGCCTACAACAAACGAGGAAGCTGCAAGCTCTTCAGGACACCGGGGATGAGGTGTATGTTTAGCAAGCCTGACCTTGACTGGCGCATCTTGCTAACAATCATAGCCTTGACTTCGACGATACCTATGATGGCTTACCCGACCAGCTGCAAGAGACAGGAGATGATCTCAACGATGACACTTTCGGTGGTGGCGCTGAAGGCCCTGCCGCAACGGATGCTGTTGGGAAAGACTTCGACTTTTTCGGCAAGACAGCCCAAGTGTCAGATGCCATGAACGAAGAGGCTATGCGCTATGGTCTGCAACCGCTCTCTAGGCTGCAACAACAACAGCAACAGCAAGAGCCCCGGGCGGCAAGACCAGCAAAATCAGGATATGAGGTCTATCAGGATCCCGAATATATCCCTGATATCCAAGCAAAGTCTGGCTTCTGGAGCTCGAGGCCACAAGCTCAGCAGCAGTATCAGCAGCCCCCTCAACACGCTGGCGGCAACGAACGCATCAGCACTGCTCGTTCTGACCCAGCCCCGAAACCTAAGATGATGACTCTGGAGGAAATCGAAGCAGCAATGCGTGGTCAACAATCTCCTCCCCACCCACAGCGCGCACAATTCCCAGTCCAAGCCCCTCCTCCCGGTCTTGCTCCTCACCAGATGCATCAACCGATGCCTTCAATGCCACAGCCACCTCCACGGCAAGCTCCTGCTCCCTCCTCCCAGAGCCAGCCTCCACCGCCACAAGCCCAACAACACAACCAGCCGCCTTTTCAGCAAGCTGCTCAGCCCCAACAGCAGACGCCTCTACAGATACTGCAGAACCCTAATCGGGCTAGACACTCTCCGCATCCAAGTAAAGGCCAACCTCTACAGGTCGGTAATCTTCCAGTCATAACACATCCCGAGCAGTTGATGCAACTTAGCGAAGACCAGCGACGGGCATATCTGGAAGAGGACGCAAAGCGTGCGAAGAGGAACCACAAGATATTTATGCTGTCCAAGGGTAACGGACTGATGACTCCGCAAGACAAGAACTTCATTACCAGGATACAGCTTCAACAGCTGGTAGCAGCCACCGGCAATTCTGTTGATTCCGATTCGGAAGCTGCTCTCGTCGAAGACTTCTACTACCAAGTCTACAGCCAAATTCGTGGTGCTCCAAGACAGCACCCGACACAACCACTTGGCCACTTTGCGCAGACATATCTTTTTCAGACAGGTGGCAGGACCAACAATCGGAGGAATGCTGTAAATGGCGACAATCATATGCAGCGGATGCAACAACAGGTGCAGCGAGCTGTCGAAGCCGCCAAGCTTAAGCCAAAGAACAAACAACTCATCATAGAAGGGAGTCTTGGCAAGATCTCCTTCAGTAATGCAAAGACACCGAAACCCTTACTGAACATCAGGCGAGAGGCAACATCAGATAGTAGACCATCGACAGCTCGCAAGCAGACCAGCACAGGTGGTTCAGATCGCAAGACCGTTCTCAAGCACATTGAAGCAGTCTATTCAGATTTGATGGCAATGGAAGACCAAGAGCGCAAGATGCCACAGCCTCCTAAGCCAGACTCCGATCAAGAGACTATCACAGCTCACGCCGAGTGGCGCGATGAACTCACCCGCCTGAACCAACAACTCTGGTCCGACCTCAAGATCATGGAACCCATCGTCCCTGGCAGCAGCAAGACACACCCCTTCATAGCTTTCCTCTCCTTCACAAAAGGTAAGAAAGTCGTTCCCCGCATCTTCCGCCAGATCGACCAGGAACAGCGAGTCACAATCTTGACCATGATAATTGTGCACCTCGATCAACTGGATGTAATTCGCAATGCGCGACCAGCACCAGGCGAGACGCAACCACCAGCCCATATCAGAGAGGAAATTGAGACGTTCTCACAGGCCGTCCAACCTCCGCTAATGCAGTATATCGGAGATGCCCCAATCAACATTATGGATGGTCTCCTCCAGCTCATCATTGAGCATACGAACGTCATCAACGTGGCATGCACTCGAGTGGGTCTAGTGATAATGACGCTTCTTCTCTCACGCGCCGAGCTCGCGAAGGACACCGGCGATGTCAGTGACGAAGAGTGGCAACAGTGGGTCAGTCATTACAACCGTCTCTTCGATATTCTTGAGCCGGTACTCCCGCAGGTCTTCCCTGGTCCAGTAAATGTTGGGGACGACATGTATGTCTGGCAGTTCTTGGCGGCTGTTGGTATTGGCGCTAGCCCCGAGCAACAGCAGAGGTTGGTCATCGCGGTCAAGGATCGAGTGATGGATACAGTGTCTCAGAGCCGCTCTTTACCTGCTGAAATGAGTAGGCAAAGGTTAGGAAATGTCAATTTGTTCATGAGGGCGATTGGGTTGGATGTGGATATGTTGGGTTGAGCTTGAACATGCAGTATTGCCATCTGCCACAGCGCAGGAACAACAAAACCTGAGGTCATTTCAAGGCCTGGACGAAGTAGGAAGAAAACATGGAAGCCGCACCTAGTCTTTACTCTATCACACGAGAGGCACGAAAGAGAGCAGGAGCAGGCTTTTGAGGAGGTTGGTGGATTTCGCTGCAGGCGACTCCATACGACGGATGCGCCGTGATGGCAACATTTACCAAAACGAGGAACGAGCAAGAGATCTATGAGCAATATGAAGAAGAGTGTTAAGAGCTCCTGTGCTTGATCGTCCTCTTTTACGTGCTCTTACACGTTCGTCTGTTCTCCTGTCCCTCACGAGTCACGATGTTGATATTCTCCCGCAGTAGGTGCCCCACCACCTAACAAAGCTCATACAACATTGAGAAGTTTAGAAGGACTTGAACATCGCGCTATTTTCACATGCTACTCAATTGTGCCACACGTGAAAAGTATCTCGTTGCAGCTTGAATAAAATTGACCTCCTTAGCCACCCACCGTGAGAATACCACATATCATACATCGGCGTTCGAATGTCATAGTCCCGTCTGCTATTTTCAGTCCTCAACCACAGTACAGCTGGGCTTTTCTTCCACAATGTCCGAGGCGCTGTTCGTATACTTGAAGTTGCAGGTTAAACGCCATACAATCAGCCCGATCGATCCAACCCAACACAACAGTATCCTCCAACATTACATTGAACCACCACACCGCCCGCCGGCGTCCCCTCGCCCCATCGCTCGGCTAATCAGCGTGCCCCAATCCTCATCTGCCTCAAATACTGATCGACCCGCCCCTCACGTTCCTCGCGCTCTCGCTCCTGTACGTTCCGCGCGTTCGCTTGCCGTCGACGTCTCATATATTCGGCATTGGACCTGATTGCGTCCCCGTGGACGATCGTGCCGCAGCCGTAGATGGGGTTGCCGAGCAGTTTAAGTGCGTACACGATGTCGAGACTGGTGAGGGTCTTTCGTCCTTGGTGTTCGACGATTGCGATGGCGGGGCGGAGGATCTGATGGATGGGGGTGTCTGTCAGCGGGATGGGGATGGGGGTGAGCGGGTGGGATGGGATTACTGTGCGGTACTCACGTCCTTGATGCGGTCGCGGATTACTTTTTGCGTCTCGGCGTAGATGTCGGCTTTGATGCGTCGGACGCCGCCTCGGCGGGCGAGACGACGGATCGTGGGTTTGTCTTGGGGGGAGTTAGATATGCAGTGGATTGGATTGATGGTGCAGTGTGGGTGTGGGCTCGACTTACTTAGTGCTAGACGGGTGATTTCTTCCGGTCTGAGCTTTCGTCGTTTGAAGCGAAGTTGGCCTAGTTGTGGGAAGGGGATTGGTCGATTGATGGCTATGCCTGGTTGCATGGCTGTATTGGGCCGGTCGGTACTGGTTGGTGGTGTTGGGTATGCTTGCTGGTGGTTGGTGGATGAGCTTGGGATGGACATGGTCGGAGATGGTGAATGAGATGAAGAAGGCGGTGATTAGTGGTATGTGCTGCTGTGTTAATGGGGAGAAAACTAAGAGAAGAGAGGGATGAGCTGGAGCGGGAGGTTGGAGGCGTGAGATTATATAGAGTTGGTGGAGGTCGAGGTGGGCGGAGCTGACTCATTCTTGAGCTGGTATTGGTGTGGAAGTGAAGGCTTGTGCTGCTCAAAGGAGGTTGGGCCTCAAGCTGAGTCATGGTCGACTTGACTTCGCCTTTGGAAGTGAAGGTTTGTGCTTGGTGGTATGGACTGGTATCAGCTCTCATGCTTGACTAAGCTCAGTGGAGGAGTCCGGAGGAGAAAGTAGCCTCATGACAGGACACAGCCCTACCTACTGTCATACTTCAAGCGCTTGTCTTTGTACTAGCTATCTGTGACCGCCATGGAAGAAGGTATTCGCAGACCAGGTTCTACATAGCTCAGATACCAGTCCTGCTTAGGCGATAACTGCTTGGGTCGGAGAACGGAAAGGAGAATCATTCATGTTCAGGCGTTTGGTCCTTTGGTCGTCTGGTCGTCCTGCCTACCTTCACCTGCGGTTTACTCCGACCCCACGTAAGAGTAAGACCTCAGATCATTAACTATGTGATATTTGTGCTTCCTGAGAATCTTACCGACAGTACAGATATAGATAGGACCTCCTAAGTATAGGTAAAGAAAGCGCGTGCTTCTCTTTATTGCGGCTGTATTAACCGTACGCCACGAACACCACATCCTTCATCGTCAGTTTGCTTCATTGACCTGAGTGGTTGTGATATAGGCCGTTCCTTGCGTTTCCTTGCGTCATCAACGGACGCCCCTTATGGATGCGGTAGCGATCTATACTCAGGCTGTGTTGTTCGGTGTAACTTTTCTAAGCGTGGCAGTCTGCCTCTGGAGCATGACTCGGACTTGTCTTCACAGATCTATAGGTTAGTTAGTAACTGCAGATTCTAACAGTAACTCATAACTAATAGCTAAAGTTATAATACGGGCCTATAATACGGGCCTGTAGAAGCAAGCAGATTCATTCCGAACGATAAGAAAAGAATAATCGGGAAAACTAAATATTCAGTAGAACTAGACATTATCGTATTGTTGAATCATCCAATCGTGTAAGCTTCGGGCTGCCAAAGCGATCACCGTCTATTATTGTATCTGATGCATTTGACGTCGTTACTCATGAAATGAAAGTAGCTTCGCAGAAGAGTTTACCAGTCTCACTAATCTCGTTGCCGTTTTCTTTGATCTTCAGGGTCATTTTCTCTTTCGGATCATACTGGAAGATAATGGGCTTCGTGCCCACCACGCCACCGATCAAATTCTTGATGATAGTTGGGACGTGAGCAAGGACATCGACGCGGTCAGTTCGGTTTGCGAGGTCGGCCATCATCTCAGCCTCAACTGATTTGCCGTTCCAATTGCAGAGGAGGGCTTTCGGTTCAGGCCATTCGCTGACTGGATCTATAGTTGCAGCAATGTGTTTGACAGAGTTGGAGCAGCCAGCGTAAAGAATCTCGCCGTCCTTCGCGATGCATCCAACGTTGACAACAGTCTTGCCGTACGAAGGAGGGGTGGTGTACTCCATCATGACCGCGGTATATGTGGGTCCCTGGAAGTCGACAAAATTCCAGCTTGCAGCGGCGTGATGTGGCTTCATGCCTTGCAAGGCGTGAATGAAGACTGCTCTCCCAGCCACGTTGTAGGTCTTCTTCTTGGTCTGCATAGTGCCGGAGACAGTTGCACGAGGCCAAAACTTATGCCACATGGAGCCCCAAGGATTGTTTGCGTCTGTGCCGTAGAAAGTCGTGCCATCCTCGCCAGCCATGAAGCCGGGAGCTGTCTTCTTGACGGTCAGATTGCAGATATTATCTTCGTTGACGGCGGACTTTATAGTGTAGTGGGTGCCATCCTCGCTCAAGAGGACGGAGACATTATCAGCATAGAAACCGGTGCCGGGTTCGTCGAAACCGTGGTTGCTAAGAGGGTCTGAACACCATTGATGCTTGCCTGGGCCGTCGTGGTCGTAGATCTTGGTGTTGAACTGACAGGTCGTTTTCACACCCCTACACATTGTCAGTATGGGCGGTAGGAGGGTAATGGTATTGCTCACATAACATTGCTGTAAATTAGCTGGGCCATGCATGTCACACCCTCATCCGTCATAAAATAGAAAACCTGTGTTTCCACACATGTACTTTCCATTGCGCGCCATTTCAGGTGCTCTGACTTCAGTTCAGTATATGGCTTGGTCTCGGCTTGCTTGGTGACGGGTTGTATGGCAGAAGGTCCGTATTCTGGTTCCTGGGTGCCTGCGACATCTGCGAGACTGGTTGTTACACGTCAGAGCCGCCAAAAGCTGTGCGATCGGACTTACGTTTTCTTGAACCAATTCATATTTGCAAAAAGTACAATGTAGGATGCAAAATAGTCCTGCGAGTAGAGAATTCCACGAGGCCCAAAGATTATTGATTAATGGACTTTGTCTGTAACTGTGGCTCTATCTCTTCTAAGCCAGCGATACGAGTACAGGTAATCAATCAACGTCACCGTACAGCGCGTTAGCCCAATACCAGCCGAGCCAGGGTAGGTGCGTCAGGCTTTGCTCCTCTGAAATTAGCGTGTCCTTGGTGTGCCAGTGGTTCGGTTTCAGGGTGTTGCAGTCTTGCAGATGGGCTGCACCATTTCTTGAGGAGCACGTCAACCAAAGCATAGCACTCGCGCACAAAACTTTCATCGGCTCTGACCTGACAACCCGCTTTGAACCTCTTGTCTGATACGTAATCACTACTTCACATCACGAAGTCTCCTGAACACCGCAAAGATGGCGAGAAAAATGCCTGCTCGAGATCAAATCGTCAAGCTCATCGTGGGAGCTGGACTAGCCAGCCCAAGTCCTCCTGTTGGTCCTGCATTGGGTAGCAAGGGCGTGAAGAGCATGGACTTTTGCAAGGTGAGAGATGCAGCAGCAACGGCGTCTCAAGGGCTGAGCTGATAACGATGGACAGGAATTCAATGCGAGAACAGCACACATCAATCCCGGCGTACCTGTTCCAGCCCGAGTCACCGTGCGCCCTGACAGGTCATTCTCCTTCGAGATACGGACCCCGACCACTGCATGGCTACTCCTGCAAGCTGCTGGAATCAAGGAAGTGAAAGGCAAATTGAAAGGCGCGCAAAAGCCTGGGACAGATACCATCGGCACTGTCTCCCTGAAGCATGTCTACGAGATCGCCAAGATCAAACAGACAGAACCCAGACTGACAGGTCTGAGCCTGGAAGGACTGTGCAAGAGCGTCATATCACAAGCGAAATCAATGGGTGTCAAAGTCGTGCCCTGATACCGACCAATTTCCTGAGCTGCATCCAAGAGCAGCTAACAGGACGTTGGGCAAGATCACCCTAAATCCTTGGGTGGTGGAAGACGGATGCGCCAGGTCAATGCCGTATCATGGAGTGGTGTGAGGCCTCAACGAAGCCACGGCGTTCGTCGCAACAACCTTGTAGGGCGGCATCGGAAGATGCTCGTGCTCACCACCATATCTGAGCGATCAATTCTCAATGCCTCACCGCATGCCGAGACTGATGAGTTGCAGAGCTGAGAACCGTGTTAGGGACGCTCATCTTGTACGAAGCAGAGTCTAACCTCACACCGAGACGCGGAAGCCGAGGGTCACTCTCGCAATTACCCACATCTCACGTGCTGAGGCGAGCACCCATGACACGAGAAATGGACAAGGTTCGCAAACAGTCTCCGGACGACACTTAGGCGCGTCAAGGATGTACGAAAGGATCATGGCCTGTGAGTGAGCATAAAGGTGCTTAACACTTGATCAGAACGGTTGTTAGATACTGCGGACTTGCTCCGCGCCGCATGGATTCTATGGAATTCTTGCAGAAGTTCAATACCTGATGGGCGTCGCGGTCGGCGCGGGAGCACCGGGGTTGACTAAAGGCTAGGACGTGATCGGCATAGTGAGCTTGATGAGCTAATGCTTGTTGCAATCGAGGTCGCTTTTGCCCGACTCGCTGTGTCCAGTCGCTTCGGCGTATCAGAAACCAGCAGACGTATTTAGCTTTAGCATTCAATCAGAGCCCCTCGTCCCTCGTCCCCTCGTCCCCACCCTTGAATGACTTGCAGTCGCCTTCAGAGGTTGAGCACTTCTCTGCGAGCTTAGCAAGCTGACCTCATCTGAAGCTGGCAGCTCCATTCGCCCTCGGTCTTTCTTCTTGACGTCGCACGCCATTAATCAGGGTAACCTAGGAAGGCCTAACCCGGAAACTTTCCTTCTGTACATAGGAAGGTAAGTTATGGGGTAGAATAGTCACAGGCGCATGACAGAAGAGTAACAAAGACGTCTTAACGTGATTCATCTAGCAGATTTGTATCCCATCTTGTCTTTCTTTTTGTCTGCTCTTGTATATCGAATACTTGTGAGGCCAGCATTCCGCGATCTCAACTCCACAAAATCGGATCATATGTTCGCTCTCACCGAAACGATCGCTTTGCACGGGTTGCACCAGTCATAGCTCCATCGCTGAATGCTTTGTTTGCACACGTACGTTCTCCCACTTGTCTTGGAATTTTGCACCAATGATCCTACGTTATGCGACGACAGACCATGTGCAGCAGCTCACCTATACGCAGTCGTTCCACCATCACACGCAGCCTGTGATACAGACAACATCCTGGCTCTGCTCAAGCACATATAAGCACCAAGTTGCGCCCTGTCGATCATCTTGCTCGGCTCGACCCCACCGCTACCATGACCTCGAAGCTGTCAGCAATATTGTATGCGGACGATGATAGCAGTAAGGACAACTGTAAGTGATTGCAAAGAAATTGGGCTAAGTAGTGGTGCAGCGAAGCCAGCCGAACAGAATGGACCAAGCGAGAAATCGAACGTGCCTCAGGCGGAAGGCAGGGAAGAGTTCAGACCTCAGCCCGGCCAGCCTCCCCAAGATGTCAAGGTAGCACAGGCAAACGCAGACCAGGGGGAGATGACCCCGGAGGCCAGAGAAGAAATTCGCAGACTGGCCATGTCACAGCAGAAGTCAAGGATGCAAGAGCAGCGAGCATCCCATTTTGCCTACGACACATTCTCATTGCCGGCGTCCAGGGTAAGTCATGCCAAAATAAGTTCCCACACATGAGAAGCAAGAGAGACATGACTGCTAAGACATCTGTTCAATTTAGGTTGCCTCCCATGAAAGTGAACCTTCGGGCACGTCGAAGAAGGGTGCCAGAAGTCGCTATCAAGGCTCAACATCGTCCGCCGTGCAGTCACCGCCTCTCACACCTAGTGGATCGAAGGAAGGACGAACGGAAGCTCCGGGACATCTGAGGCCAGGTTCTATAACCCCACAAATGTCACCTCACCCGCAACCACGAGAACGAGAACTATCAGAGCAAGTTTCACCAAGTCAACTACCTCAGGATAGAGGGAGGCAAGAAGAAAAGCACAGAACAGTCCCCAAGTTCTCGGTTGGACCACCAGAATCCGAGAGTCCCAGTGAGAGTCCTGCCGGTACGCCTCGGTCGGGCGCGCAAACTCCTCGAAGTGCCTCTCCTCACAGGCCACAAATCAGGACAGAACAACGTCACTTTGGCAGCACTGGCAGGAACTCGATTGCGCCAGCCATAGCCGCAGCCGCCGAACGTCTACCGCAGTCCGCCACAGAAGACAAGCGATCGTCGATTTTTGGCTCCAAGAAGGATCCATATGCTCACCTTGGCCCAGAAGACAAAAAGAACAGTGGGAGCGGCATGGGTGAGAAAAAGCACGGGTCTATGTCAGAATTGAAGCGATTCTTCCGTCTCGGCCACAAACACAAAGACAAGGACAAGCTCGAAAGCTCCAAGCTTGGTCCTGGCGGAAATTCTTCCCAACCCCCATCGAGGAAATCGAGTGCTGTAGCAGCTAGCACCAAAGCACCGTCGGCGCAGGCATCTCCAGCGAACTTACCCTTCGCAGATGAGCACAGCCTCGAAGCCAAGTATGGTAAATTTGGCAAGGTGTTGGGTTCTGGAGCTGGCGGATCTGTTCGACTGTTGAAGCGAAGCAGCGACGGCGTGACATTCGCTGTTAAGCAATTCCGAGAGAGACATTCGTGGGAAAGCGAGAAGGACTACGCGAAGAAAGTGACAGCCGAGTTCTGTATAGGTTCGACATTACACCACGGCAACGTCATCGAGACGATGGACATTATACAAGAAAACCATCGATGGTTCGAAGTGATGGAATACGCACCTTACGATCTCTTCGCGACAGTAATGACAGGGAAGATGGGCAGAGAAGAGATTGCTTGTTCGTTTTTGCAGATCGTGAATGGTGTGAGCTACCTCCACTCCATGGGGTTGGCACATCGAGATCTGAAATTGGACAACGTGGTGGTTAGTGAGCACGGTATCATGAAGCTGATTGACTTCGGAAGTGCGACTGTCTTCAGATATCCTTTCGAGAACGATATTGTCTACGCTTCAGGTATGCAGATTGTGCACTTTTAGTATCTACCGCTGACAACAGTTCTAGGCATCGTCGGATCTGACCCATATCTGGCGCCCGAGGTCTACGACGAGCGAAAGTATGACCCCACAGCTACAGATATATGGTCACTCGCCATCATCTTTTGCTGCATGACGTTGAGAAGGTTTCCCTGGAAGCAGCCTCGTGTCATCGACAACTCATACAAGCTGTTTGTTTCGCCTCCAACCCCTGGGACCCCCGTGCCAGACTCCAAACCACGAAGACATAACCAATTGCAAACACCAGACAGCCCAAGCATGGATCACAACTCACATGAGAGAATGAGTAGCGTTAGCGTTGATCCCGCAGACTCGAGACCTGGGACGGCAAGTAGTGGCGACAAAGAAGTCATAAGAGGTCCATGGAGATTGCTCAGGATCTTGCCGCGGGAAAGTAGACACATCATCGGTCGCATGCTGAAGACAGATCCGATAGAAAGAGCTACGATGGACGAAGTGCTGGAGGACGATTGGATATTAGGCTCGAGCGTATGCTACCAAGGCGAAAATGGTAGTGTTCACCGCGCCGAGAATCACGTTCATGTATTGGAAGCTGGAAGCGGAGGACCGCCACCAGCCAAGGTATAGACACCCGAAGCTGGGACAAGGAAAAAAGCAAGAACGGAGTCCTACAGCTGGGAGAGACTTGAGAAGAGCATGGACTGGGCGAGGGTAGGCACGAGATCTAGAAAGGGTGTTGCTATAATGCCGGCAGACTTTTTTCCTGAGGTTAACGAACATACGACACGACTGTTATGTTGGATGGAGGCGAGCTTGGAGTGATGGCTTAGCATGAGTGGTAGACCTGACTGTCATTGTACATTTATACCCTCTGAGAGAACGGGGCAACCAGAGGTGCAGATGTTGAAGTTACCGAACCCATAGTACGTCTAGGGAAGCGCTCTGCCTACATTCCAGGGACAAGGGGAAGTGCACAGACAAGTAGACCCGCATGAGCTAAGGATGACACCTGGTTGAGATGTCTACACGGCTAAATCCCCGGTTCTGCGTTCCTCCGCAACGTGGCTTGCAGGCATGTTCTCTGCGCGGGTTCACATGCAAAGGCGGGGACGCGCTTGCCTATCATAAGCGTGCAAAGGTGCTTGGTGGTGCTTGCCGATGCATGGACGAGCATCTGATACGGTACGGACATGGTAGCGCTGGTCTAAATTCTCAAATATATTGAGCACGCTGCGTTGTAACCTAATCAGAGCTTAGAGTACCTTACTAAACCATTGCATCTTCCTGCACATTCTTTTACCACGTTGGAACTCGGTTTTGGTGTCTTCACCGTAAGATGAATCCTTGAAGCTCGTGCTCTGAAACGGTTGCGAGCTTCGAAGTGCTGCGGGCGTGCGCACGGACAATAACAAGCCTCGGCCCTCATGGCGAAGAAGAAGCGCCAAAGGATAAGTTACGGTAGGCTTACATCTCTACATCTCGTGGTTGCACGCACGAGGACCAGACACTGACCACGGCGCAGTCCTACCGTTAGCCAGCAGGCCAGGTGGCCATCGACTTGGTGTCAATGGCCTCTCGATCGACCATGACCGCAATATTCTGTATGTACCCTTGTACCCACGACATGCTCGATGAGATTTTCTTGGCTAAGTTAGCGACAGGTACACCGGAGGCAGAGATGGCGTGATATGCGCATGGGACCTCGATCACAATGCGAAGGCACAAGAACAAGAAGAGGCGTCCTTGCCAAAGAGGAGGACTACGGCCAGTTTTCGACGAGAGGTACAGGCACATACGCACTGGGTCAACGACCTGGTCCTTGTTAAGAACAATCTTGCCCTTGTTTCAGCTTCGTCAGATTCGTCGGTCAAGCTTTGGCGTCCACACAGCCACGACATTCATGCAGCCTACTCCATCGGCTCTCACAGCGATTACGTGAAATGCCTCACCAGTCCCACGTCTAACTCGGACTGGATCGCCTCCGGTGGGCTTGACCATCGAATATGCCTGTGGGACCTATCTGGCAAGGGCCAAAAGCTGGAAATTAATGTCACCAAAGCTGCGAACGTGGTTAAGGGGTCGGTCTATTCCCTCAAAGCCAACCGGAACATGATAGCCAGTGGTGGTCCTGAGAGCGTCGTCCGTTTATGGGACGTGAATTCCGGCAAGAACATTACCAAGCTTGTTGGCCACACCGACAACGTTCGGGATATCTTGATCAGCGAGGACGGCGATGTCGTACTTACCGCTTCCTCCGACCAAACCATGAAGGTGTGGTCCATTACCGCTGGTCGTTGCATCCATACTTTGACCATGCATAACGACAGTGTATGGTGCATGTATTCCGACCATCCTTCCTTGTCCATCTTCTACTCGGGAGACAAGTCTGGTCTCGTGGCCAAAACTGATTTGCGCCATGCCGACGACATCGACGAAGCCGTCTCTGTTGCTGTCTGTCAAGAGCATGATGGAATCAACAGGTTGGCTGTTGCAGGTGATTCCGTCTGGACTTCCACATCAAGCTCAAGTGTCAATCGATGGCAGGACATTGATACAGAGCTCGACATTGAACCACCACCACCGGCGTCTCCCAAGCAGGAAAGAGCTCCCAGTGCTATGTCAAAGACGATTGACGAGGAGTCTCCGCCACTACCAACGACAAATGGCACCCATGATGATACACCGAACGGTGACACGCCCAACAAGATACCTCACAACGCTGTTTTGAGGGTCACAAACACTGCCATACATCCTGGACTTCGCCAACCACCCAACATATCGAGTACGAATCTCAGAAAGGCTTCCGAGGCCATCATAGACCCTGACCTGACATTCATCATGCCAATGCGTGGTCATCCCGAGGAGACCATTGAAGGCCAACAAGGCTTGGTCAAGCATGTCATGCTGAATGACAAGAAGCGGGTTCTAACTCTCGATACTGCAGGCGAGGTCGTGCTGTGGGACTTGCTTAGATGCATACCGATACAGTCCTTCGGCCGGCGGCATCTGGATGAAGTACTACCATCTATCAACACGGCAGAGAATGTCAACAACTGGTGCACAGTGGACACAAAGACGGGAAAGTTGACCGTCATGCTCGAGGAGATCTATTGCTTCGATGCAGAAGTCTATGCAGACGAGACCGAATTCGCCGGTAAGATAGAGTTTCGGGAAGACCAGAGGATCAATCTCGGGAAATGGGTGCTACGCAACCTCTTTACAACTCTGCTTGACGAGGAGATACGCCGAGATGAGGAATACCGAAAGTCGATCAAAAGACCAACAGGTATGAAGAGAGGGAATGCCCCCACCGGCCTAACCCTCCCACCAAGCGCGCCAGCGTCAGGAATGAATACGCCAGCCGATATGACCACGCCGAAAGCCAACCAGGGTTATCCAAGCGCGCCGAAGACACCAGGAATGAACATTGGTCTTGCCACCCCTCTACCCCAGGGAATGGCGCCGAAAACACCAGGCATGAACATTGGTCTTGCTACCCCACTACCACAGGGAAAGACACCGACACAGGCGACCAATCCGCTTCCTCCGACAGCCGAGGAAGGCGAGGATTTTGACAAGACTAGCTCCCGCAGCAGTCATGTATCTTCGTTAGAGCGGCCGAGTGACTATTTCTCTCAGACTAAGTTGGTGATACCTGATACTGCTAGTGTGCAAGAACAGAAGGAGATCCCAGCAACACCGGGCGATACACTTCACAGCCCAATTCCACAATCCCCCGCGACCGAAGAGCGAAAGAAGAAAGGCGGCCTGTTCGGCAAGAGCTTCAACATGAAAATGTCCTTCCCTAATAAGTTAGCACGAACCTCCACGGAAGTATCGAAAGGCCCCATAGATGAAGCAAAGAAAGACGAGGAAAAGAAGGTGGATGGCGAAGATAAATCAGACAAGTCATCAGAGAAAGAAGAGCCTGAGAAGCCTGCGAGGGTGATTGAGGACAATTTTTATGGCACGGTTCAAAGGATAAGGTATGCATATCAAGACCATCTCGAAACCCCAGCAACAGCAGACCAACCAATGCCGATCGGCATCACTCCATCCTTACCGAATGAAACACCCATCCTGAAGCCACCTACGCATACCATGATTTTGATCCAACAAGACGACCCGGACTCTGGCGGGTTGTCTGACCTCTATCGGGGCGAGATCTCCACACTTGGTAACCCAAAGGAAACGGATACACTCGAAAAGACGGCTCCGACCTGGCTTGGTGAGCTGCTTCTGCGGAATGAGGTACCAGCCAAGGACACGGCGAAAGTGTCGTTTGTCTTGACGCCACACCCTGATTCGCAGCTGCCTGGTATCGCTAGCGCAGACGGGAACGCACGATTGAACGCAAATAGAATGCTGCGTTCGAAGAAGATACTTGGCTACGTGTCTGAGCGTATCGAAGCACCGCCAGATCCAGACAACCCAAGACTAGGCGATGACCTCAAAGCCGAAGAGTATATGGACCTCATCTGCCAGGGCCAGGTCGTGCCGCCGAACATGACACTCGCTACGCTAAGAGTGCATATGTGGCGCACTGGTGGTGACGTGGTCCTGCACTACAAAGAGAACGGGAAGAAAGAGTTCAGACGTGCACATCCGATCGATGTGATGGTGAAAGGTGAAGGTACAGGTGAGATGGTCAAGAGTGCAACCGACAATTCCGTAACATCTCAAGCGGCACAGGCGCAAGCGGATGCTACCGCTGCCGCTGCGGAACGAGAACGTGCTGCTCAAGCTTCATCCCCGAGGGCTAGTGTCTCCGCCTTTACCACTGCTGCCATGATGCGATAGCATCCACATGTACCAGAGACTAGTGCGCGCACGTCTTGCCCCGCAGATGTCGCAGAAGGCCCACAACGCCGTCGATGCGTCAAGTGCAATCGGCTGCGTCCGTCTACTACGAAATAGTTTATGATGAGCGTGCCGCTCAATGCTCAGGCATCTCTATCTCCTGGCTTATGTTGTTGCTATGGAGGTGTCGTCTGACCGAGTACGTACGGAAAACTTCGCTGTGCTTTCGCAAGAGAAGCAAGACAGGGCCATGGATGAAGTCAAACGCCAACTGGCGGCGCAAGAATGTGCGGACACAAACCCAAACACTCGCCGTCCTGACCAGTACAAGACCAGAGACATCCCCGAGAACTTTTTAACGAATGTGTCGCTCCATGAAGATGCCCTTGCGTCTCTTGTTTTCGGGATGGAACGATAACAAAGAATTTGAGCTATTTCATAGCCTTCATATCGTAAGTGGGTCACTCTAAGCCGAGGAGGATGTCAAGGACCGATGGGCGAACGGTGTGTCAAGCGACGCCTGTGAGGATCTGAATTAAATGAGCCGATGGGACTCTCATTGTGTACGTCGTTTGGGAAACATGCAGATCTACATCCTCGTTGTCTACGCGCAAGCCACCGTCAACCTCGATAGGTTCTTGTGTGTTGAAACCCAGAGCCAGCCGTCAGCAATACCTGCGAAGCATGACCTAGCAAAAATTAACCCCAAGTGAGGTAATCATCTTCTGTGGGCAACTCATACTTTCTTCGAGCTTCTAATGCCTCTGGCGCTAATGCCTCCTCCTTCAGTGTGGACCACATCAGTAGTTTTGAGGAACTCATCGAGCTCACGACGTTGCTCGAGTGACACATCGTTGATGTGAACCGCAACATCATCACCGAACTTCGCTGATATTTGCTCAAGTGAAAGTCGAGCTGTCTCAGGCCAGTACAAGTAGACGACCGGAATGAAGACGATGCACCAGCAGATGATGACGAGATATTCCTTCCACCCGACCTGAACCATACCAATCGGTGCACTCTGAAGAACGATGATCGTCGCAGCAAACTGACCGAACAATCAGAAACCCATGCCGATAGGACGGACCTCTGGGGGAAAAGAGTTCGGAAACATACCGATACCTCGTCGTATCGCACCCAGTCCTTCACATGTGTGAGGGATTCTGATTCCGTGGTTGGCAGTTGATGGGGCTCACTTACCCTTGGAACGCAAGATGAAGAAAAATGAAGAAGATCCTAACAGCGTTTCCGGCACGATTGTCTGTACCTGCGTATTGAGCGATGCAGCCGGCTAGCCCTGATATGGTGATCAGACAGCCCATCAACCCGACGAGATACATCCAGCGGTGCGAATTGACACGGTTATGTAACCAGGCTCCGAGAGGGTTGTAGATAACCACCTGATTGATTGACAGATTCAGTCGTCTTTGGGCAAGCGTTATGAGTACTCACCAGGTAAGGGATATATCGACTGGCCCTAAGTTCAACCGTGGCAGACTGTTAGTCTTTAAAGCAGTAATTGAACCATTTCCCGCCATTTCTATTCGAACGCTCGCTGAAGACAACATGTAATACAAATGAGAACTAACCAAGCCTGCAAATACCACTTGTGGTCGGACCATCGCCCAGCTCCGGACAATCCCAATCATTCTATTTTCTTCCCTACTTTGGCTTTAAGTATCTGCTCAACTACATCGAGTCCTGATATCTTCTTGAGCAGGCCATCGGTGAACCCAAGGGGTGCAAAGCTCGCCAGCCAGGCCTTGGTAGCGCTATCTCCGCGCCATATTATCAAGGGGGGGTTGTCTTTCGACAGATCATTCACCACTCGCTTGGCATACTCTTCAGCAGGCATGAGGTTGATGTTGATTTCCCCCCGAAAGATGGATTCCATCTTCTCCTTCGCCGGGGTGTACAAGGAGTTTTCAGGTAGCACCGGATTCACCCTCGTGGTGGAGTTCTCGTGAAAATGTGACTTGACAGCACCAGTTTTGAGGTCAATCACCTTGATCCCGAAAGCCTGTAGCTCCAAACGTAGATTTTGGGTGACCATGGCAGCAGCAGCCTTAGACGCATTATAGGGGCCTTGGAAGGGCATTGGCATTATACTGTTGCCGGAAGTATTGTTGACGAGCAGGGCGCCAGTCTTGGAGTTGCGAAGGAGCGGGACAAAGTGTCGTGTCGTACGGATGATCGACCAGACATTGAGATCAAACAACTTCTCGACCTCGGAAATCTCGGCTTCGACCATTGGAACGCTGTAACCTGAACCGGCATTGTTGATCAGTATGTCAAGTGAGCCGCCGGTCAGAGCGGAGACTTCTGCCACACAGACCTTCACGGACTCTGCTGAAAGTACGTCGAGAGACAGTGTTTCGATGCCAAGTGACTTGAGCGATGTCATCTTCTTGGGGTTTCGTGCTGTTGCTAATACGCGGTCGCCCTGTCTGTGAAAGGCTACGGCCAATGCAGCTCCGAGGCCGCCATCGGAGCAGCCAGTGATGAGAATGGTGCGAACCATGGATCGATGGGGGGAGAGACGGGACTAAAGAGACGGGATGGGATAGTTTACGAGGGTCGAATGGGCCGGCGTTGCAGGTATATAAAGGCATACGCGTGTCAAGCCAGACATATACTGTGGCGGACTGATGGTTAGCCCGGGTCCGTGCTGAATCCTGGGGCGGACGGATGGTTATCCCGGGTCGATGCTGGATCCTGGGGCTGTATGGTGGTTCTCCCAGCCGCTGTTATCTCACGAGGAAGAGCACAGACCACGCCCACCTGATATTGTTCGATTAGAGGGAATTTGGCAGTCACGGGCTCCGTCCGGACATCCAAAATGTACGGCCGTATGGTGGTAGCAAGCGTGCAGCGGCGGCCACTTTGAAAGTCCGGGCGGAGACGGGTTTTTGAGTTGAACGGCGATCTTTGAGCAAGCAGGGGAAGAAGAACGTTGAAAGTTAAGGAAGATTATATAAGCTATAACTTTTAGTAACTATGGATATTAGTCAGCGGACCAGCCGGCTTACTCCCACGGACCAGCCGGTCCAATTCTGACCGTCTTGTCGTGGAGGCACTTTGTTGATCCGCATCGGTGTCACGAAAGAGTGGGACAAGATCATGCCACATGGAGACAGACAAGCTTATGCACAGAGCTCGAATCCACAGCATGCTAGCGTTGATGGTACTGAAGAGTTGCTGAGGTGGATATGGAATAAAAGGTTCGCAGCAGGAGAGATGTTCGACTTGGATGATTTAGGCCGCATCTGTGAGGAAGAGAAGAGGCAGGAATTCTTCATGACAAGTGCTCCACTGAGTATACCAGGAGGCGTTAGGAGTCCTCCAAATGCTATAGCCATCTTTTAGATGTACTGGTACCGGGGGTGCCGGTCAGATCTGATTATGAGCGGTTGCTCGGTCTTTGTGCGTTGTCCAAGTTGACTCAGCACAAGCCGTGATTTTGACAAAAATCCAGTCGCTGCATAGCGAATAGAGAGATACGTCCTAGGAGAAATATCACACGGTGGTTTGCAACGTCTGAGTGAGGATTTTCGCCACAAAGGATTCAGCAGCGCCTATCTTCAGCCGTTGAGATGGATCTGGTACTGCTTGTCGAGAATGAGGAAGGCCGCTTTTGTGAGAGAGATTTTGTGAGAGAGATTGAAACAATCGATCACCATTCCAGAGATCAGTTGGACTTTCTAGTCCGTCACAGGAAACGCCAATGATTAGTTGGATATTAAGTCTTTCTACCTTACTAACCTGCTAAACGCTCCGCACTCTCCTGATGGCTGTAGTCGCAAAGCGTGAGAACGCACCATGAAGACGGCTGCGTTTGAGGGTTTCGACCGCGCTTGTAGGTCGCTGTTAAGTTTGATCTGAGACTTTAGTGTGAATACTAGAGGTGCGGAGGTGCCCGGATCAACTTTCCAGACAAGCTCTTCAGCTCATTATTAGTTCATTCATCAATCCTTTCTACATTTCTCTTGCACAATGATGCGAACAAGATCATATACTCACCTGAAAAATTCAGATGCTCAATTTGAACCCTTCGCACTGGCTGAGAAGTCTGAAACCATCCCCGCCAATCTGGAGATTCAAGGAAGAAACCCACGAGCTACTCACGGAGGATGATCGTTCAGATCACACCATACCCAAATGGGCAGCAGCACCAAATTACGGTATTCCTAGAGTCGCTTTGCGCAGTGTACACATAAAGACTCTGTGCGGCACACTTCTTTTGGGACTTTTCGCTAGCATCGTACTTCTCTATCAGCTTAAAGCGGCGCCTGTAGTAGCACAAGACCCACCCAAGCCCTGGGACGAGTTTAGAAGGTGAGCATATCACCACGTATCGTCACGAAACCAAAGTCCTCACAAGAATATAGACTTGATGGTTACTATCAAGGCATCAGCAAACTTGTGAAGTTTGAGCAATTTATCCCCGAGAATGGCAACGCGACGTATGGCGGAGATGGAAGAAGCTCGAGCACGAAGTTTTCGACCTTTGACTACGCAGACCTACTGGATTCGACAAGCAAACACAGCGTGGATTTCGAGCTTCTACCTTACCAGCCACATCTCAGGAGCACGCCATCAACCGAGAATGCCAAGCTCCAACCAGTACAGCGATGTTTCTTGAAAACCAACAATGAGATACCAGCTCCGTGGATATATGCTTTTGGAGGCATACCTCAGCATGGTGTAGAGCCTCTGTTCGGTTCATACGACGCATTGGGCTTGCGTAAAGACGTTTGCTTCGATCGATATGGCAGGTACGGACCGTACGGTCTTGGCTACGCGAATGATACAGGAGGGACCGGCCTGGGGCTTCACGGAGATCAGAGCTTGACGGACCCTATTTGGAAGACATCTGGCCAGATTGACTGGAAATCGATAGATCTAGGCGACGCGCAGAAACGATGCTATCAACGAAACCAGGGGCGATTCACACTGGTACGACGGAGCAACCATCAGGAACATGCCGGGTCCCTGGCGAGGGTCCCAGACGGGGACCAGCAACAATCCCACGTGCATAATGGGAATAGCAGCACGATTTCGCGGACAGTAGTGGTATTACGCGCATGGAGCGGCCTAGAATATACACCAGCAGTGAGACTGTACATCCGCTCCCTTGTCAGCGAGCTCTCCCTCCATTCCGGCGGTGAGTATGATGTGCACCTGCTAGTCGAAGCGAAAGATAGAGATGAGCCCATATGGACATCGAAGGCCGCGTACGACGAAGTACTCGCCGAGATAGTCCCGGAAGAATTCAGATCAATGGCGACTCTATGGTCACAGGACTTGATGAAGCTGATCTATCCAGGGCCGTTCGAGCCCCAGTTTGCTTTCCACGGCTCGATGTATCCCGCCATGCGCAGTATGCATTTTGCGCTGCAGTGGTTCATGCTCCAGCACCCCGAGTACGAATACTTCTGGAACTGGGAGATGGATATCAGGTACATTGGCCACTGGTACGAGCTGTTCGACAGCGTCTCGACATGGGCGAAAAGCCAGCCGAGAGATCAGCTGTGGGCACGCTGTGCTCGATACTATATTCCTGCACTTTACAGTGATTGGGATGCGTTCGTCCGCGATACGGAGCAGAGATCACCGGCGGACGTCGACGATTCAGGAGTTGAATTCGGTCAGAACACTGGATCTAATGAGGAAGCGGACCTTATAACATTCAACCCCATCTTCGACCCAGCGCACACATGCTGGAACCGACGTGACGATGTCACTGGGTATGACACATCCCTCCCAATCCCCTCCCGACGCGCCTCAATCGTCATCGCGGCCCGCTTCTCCCGTCGCCTGCTCCTAACCATGCACAATGAGACCTACATCCAGCGCCACAGCATGGCCAGCGAGATGTTCCCACCCAGCATGTGTCTGCACCATGGCCTGAAAGCCGTCTTCGCACCACACCCAATGTACATGGACAGGGACTGGCCGGCGGACTACGCGGAGGAAGTCTTCAATGGGGGCCCAGGGCGGCAGACGGGGTTGTATGAAGATAGTGTGTTTGGGGTTGGGCCGAGGGGTGATTATCATGCGTTGAAGGGGACTACGTATTATTACGATAGTGAGTTTGCGGGGGTGTTGTGGGGGAGGTGGATGGGTTATAAAGAGGAGGGTTTGGGTGGAGCGAAAGTTGAGTTGAGGAAGGGCGGGAGAATGTGTTTGAGGAGTACGCTGTTACATCCTATTAAATGGGACGTGGGACCTGTCGGCTGAGAGGGTACTTAACACAGCCTAGAGCGCGAGCTTTGGTTCAGAAGGGCAGACTTGGTATGTGTGACATCTGATCAAACTGAGAGTACCAACGCTGACACCATGTGGGTCAATGGCTCGGAAGCGTGTTTCGGAATGGTGATGAGAAAACCAAAAGGCTCGTAGACAGACTGGATGAGTTTATCAATGGCCAGAACGAGGCTATTATAGACTCGACTTGGTTGCTACTGAGCGACGTTAGGTATGAGCTCGAAATTGTGCACAGCAAGCTCGACAGCCAGATGGAGCAGCAATATCTTCAAACTCTCTGTACAGACGCATACACTGAAGTGCAGAAGACTTTCCACTCCAAACTGGATGGGCTCATGCCGGACAGTGGCCTTTGGATCCAAAGAGAATTAGCCTACAAGAAGTGGATCAACCATGAGCAGCGAGATCTCCTCATTACGGGCGGTCCAGGAATGGGGAAGACCTTCCTTGCAGCAGCTATCGTGGGAAACCTCAAGAAAATCGCCGAACGTGACCATATCTCCGTGGCTTTTTTCTTCGTCCAAGGGAACAACAAAAGCCTGCAAGATATGGTCGACATCCTCAAAAGCGTTGCTTTTGATATTCAAGGATCACATGACGGATTCCGCCGCCATATCCTCCAAAAGTTGGACGGCGGTTTCGACGTGTCATACAGTGCCAAAGAATTATGGAAAGGATTGTTTGAGGACTTCTGGAAGAGGGATTTGTCACACGGACGATTGATGGTCGTCATAGATGGCCTTGACGAAACTGGCAACGACCAGCAGGAAATACTTCGCAACGTCATAGCTACATACAGATCGGGCGAGAACGAAGCGATTCAGTTCGCTATCTTAGGCCGCCCGACCATTCACGACACGCTCATGCTACAAGGAGATTGTGATATTGTGTTTTTCTGCGCCACTAAAGCCAATGCTGCCACGGAGTCCTACGTTAAAAATCAGATGATCAAGTGGAATATTTGTTCACTTGCAACAAGCGCCGAGTTCGAGCCTTGTAGGAGAAAGGTTGTTGAAGAAGTGATGGGAAATTTTGAATCGGCTCGTCTATTCACGATCAGCAAGAGAGGAAAGGGAACCGCGGAAATCCTTGCTTCTCTTGAGGACCTGCACAGCTCTTTAGACAAATTCATCCAAGAATCACTGGACACGATTATCGAGGATGATCCACAGCAAAGGGACAAATTGCGGACCATTCTCACTTGGCCTTCATACTCCCAACGCCCGCTGAGCCTTGGCGAAGTGTATGAAATTATGCAAATGCAATACCCGGTTCATCTCATTCTCATGATACCATCAACACTGCTCATCATGCCACGATCGCCCAAATGCTTCATGTCCCACCACAGGCCCGTGTCCCTCCGGGCCCATGTAGGCACGTCCTTAGAGAATGAGTGTACTTCGATTTGAGTACGACAACCTCTGTCCCAGCGGAGCTCTGTTCGCAACACGACCGTACCATCCTTCCTCATGGACTCTTCCATTCCCCAGTTATATTGGGGTTTGAGCGGCGTCGTTTTCTCGTCGTCGCCGCATAGCGCAGCATCTGTAATAGCCATACCATCGGCCTTGTACGCGCAGAGTTCTCTAACATCCCCAAAGCCGAGACCTGTTCGAGCCATGTCTTCGGGCTTGAATACATGGTATTTTCTTGCAGCAGCCTTGGCGGTTTCCAGGGGGTCGAAGACATCAACCTTCCGGTATCACTTGGGTGGTCGTAGTCGCTCTCCAGGTTCTATTAGTGACGAAATAGACAGTATGTGCCACACGGGAGGCTATCATGTCAATTATTTTTGCCGGCATGGCGATGGTGGCATTTTCCTTTCTTGGTATGGTAGCTGCTTCGGGCATGGTGGCGTATGACTTTGCTGAGTTCGTGACTTATCTCAGGCTTGAGGACCAGTGTGGAAGGAAGAACTGAAACGTTCCAAAAAACCGTTAAACATCGTAGAAGGTTCCAGTCGAGTAGGTAAGAAGAGTTTTCACCAGGCAGAAATTCAAGTGAACTTTGGCAATCGCAGCTGCCCCTTCACTTGTTTAACATTGATTTAATGCCAAGTAGTATCATGCCGTTGACAGTGGAGCTAGCTGCTAGAGGCAAAGCAGATATTGCTCCTGAGGAGAGTGCAAACTCAGAACTTGACTCTGCTCAGCGTAGGCTTCCAATCCAATGGATGTGTCTCAGGTGTGGCTTCAGGATCAGGTCTCCAGATCTTGATAGTTTTATCGGCCTCCCCAGTGATCAGTCGTAGCCCCGTGCGATCAAAGGTAGAGCTCATAATGCCTGCTTCAGCGTCCAAGCTACCAGGCTGAGCAATCGAATCCACAGCCTGGAAACGATGACCAGTCTTCCAGTCCCAGAAGGACATTGTGCCATCATCTCCACCCGAGAAGAGCACATTTTCTTCATTGACAGCCAGTGTGTTGATGACGGAATTATGGCCGTCGAAGTTCTGCATGAGGGCACCTTCAGGGCACTTCCATTGTTTAATTGTTTGTGTGGATGCTGAAGCGAAGGTGAATTCGTTCGGGTGGATAGCTAGCGCTCGTACGCCTTTCTTGTGGTGAGTGAGAACGCCCATTGTTTTCCCAGCTGCGAGATCCCAGAGTCGAACTGTTTTGTCGAGGGACGAGGTAATGACTTGTGGGTCTGCTTCCTGGCACTTCACATCTGTAACTGTCTGCTTGTGGCCTGATAGAACGTGGATGTTGGCTCTTGTTCGCATATCCCATACTCTTGCTACGCCGTCTCGTCCACCTGTTACTAGCACATCGAGAGTAGGATGTAAGGAGAGAGTGTAGACGCCGGAGAGATGACCATGGTAGTCTCTGATGACCTTGTTCGCTTCCAAATCCCAGCATTTTACTTTCTTGTCCTCGCCGCAGGAGAAGAGGTATGGGTGTCGTGGGGAGACTGCGAGGCCGCGAACGGTGGAGATGTGACCGGTCAGTGTGAGTCGTAGATTGCCCGTTGCGAGATCCCAGATCTTGATTGTTCTGTCGCCTGCGCCAGAGACGAAATATTGATTGTCTGGGTCAACAGCCAGTGCGCGCACCCAGCCCAGGTGTCCTGATATCACCCTCATCAACTTCCATGGTGCGTGCCAGTCTGGTCTTGACTGTAACATATTCGGTCGCCTGACTAGACTTGAGGAGGTGCCTGAAGGTGTGCCATTTGCTGAGGATTTTGAGTCGCCGTTGACCTTGACCAGAGCTGTGTTGCCTGCATTTTGGACTTTCGGGCGCTTTGGTCCGCGTTGTGCTGCTGCTTGTGCCTGCTTCTCTGCTAGTACTCGAGGTAGTTCTTTCACGTTGTCGTATTCGGCTTTGCGCTTGTATGAGAGTGCGGCCAGGCCTGGGTCAGATGCTGCCTGTCCATAGTCGCTGCCAAATAGCGATCGCGTTTGCTCCGAGAGAGCTTTCGCGACGTCGGCCATGATGTGCGACTGGACGGGAGATCAGATCTGCTACGATCTTTGGAGGATTTCAAGCGAACTTGAGAATCTGCAAGACTGCAACTAGGCCGCCACGGGAGCAGCCGAAAGTTACTGCAGGGTATTTTCTTCCACAGACGTCTCTTGAAGATTACAGCTCGCAGGAAAGGTCGGTACTGCTAGAACTGGCCGGCGCGCATAATAGATCGGGTTCGGCTACAACTGAAGCGATCGAATGGTTACATCTACAGACTTTCACTGCTCAGAGGGGAGATTACTGTGCTTGCCCACGGTTCAGACGTCGTTGGTATCTCTACCTAGCTACTTGCTCTTGTCGCTGTCCACTGTAATCGTTGTTGCATTGATGGCTTAGCTGCTTCTCTTCCTCAAACACTCGCACAAGGCAAGTCAGATGATGAAAAGAGGGTTTGCTGCAGGAGGTAAAAGTGTAAGACCAACGCAACGGCGACTCGTCCCATGTACAAGTACAGAGGAGACTTGTCCATTTTCAAAAACTTGTTTAACGGTAAGTCACTCCTTAGAGTGGTTACAGCGGTTAAACTGTAAAGAACAGATACTACTGTTGGGCTGTCAGTGGTGTCGACGATGAGGGTTTCTGAGATACTAACCACTTGATCTGTCGAGATGTTAGTAAGGTCGTCTTTCTCTGATGATGGTGTCACTAGCCTAAGCCAAAAGGCAACTTCAGAGCTATCAGCCATGGTGTTTGAAGTGTAGGGGTGTTGTTGGATTCCTTACAGAGATGCTGGAGGAAAGAAAATCAGTCCAGTGGTGGGAGAGGAGGAAGATGTGTATAGATGCACAGGGCTGACGCCAAGCCTGAATTCCTCTAACCATAATAGGAATAGTGCGATATAAGTGAGACGCTTTCGATCACTGTTGCCTGCCTCGAATATCCTTTATTGATTTGTTTATGATGCAAGCGTGAGCAAAAAGCCTTTGATGACGACCTTAACGGAGCATTGATCCGTGATGAGCATTGTGTAGCTTACTATCTCGCAGGGTTGGAACGGGCATCGCAAGGACTGCCTCACTTTCCAGGCACTACCTTGGGATAAGAATCACCAAGCAACCGTGCTAACTTTTCGCTTTTTGTGTACAGGTGGTAATGATGGTAGGCTCTTGATATTGATGGAGTTCAACACTTCTACCATCTCAGCAACGATCTTACCGTCGACCACAATCTCATCAGCTTCGAAAAGACCTCTTCTTTGGTTCTTATCCAGATGCTTCTTCACGCGCTTAGCACTTGTGTAAACTTCTCTCACACCCGTGTGCTGTATGATTTGCTTGACATTCTCAGGTGTCACTCCCCCTCCAGCCATTATGGAAATCCTGCCTTGAGCTCGCTCGACGAGATCCCGGATACCTTCCATACCATGCTCGGCGGTCTCCTCGCCTCCAGAAGTAAGCAATCTCTTGCATCCGGCTTCAATTACTCCTTCGAATGCGAGACTCTCACTGTCGAACACACCTAACGTGTCGTCGAAAGCTCGATTGAAAGTCACAGACATGTCTCCGGCAGCATCCACAGCCAGCTGGGTATGTACTCGGTCAATGTGATACATCCCTCCTCCGAAACCAAGAACTACGCCTGCACAGCCAAGTTCCTTGCAAATTGCCAGATCCTCCATGATGGTTGGCCACTCTTCCCTCCGATAGATGCAGGGTCCAGACCGAGGACGAATCAATACATGTACTGGAATATTGAGCTTCTCGACACATTTCTTGATCAAACCGTAAGACGGGGTAACACCTCCTTGCTCGAGATTCTGGCAGAGCTCGATGCGGTCGGCTCAATTTTTCTCCGCGACTCTGGCAGACTCCAAGTCACTGCAGCATATCTCGAGCGTGAACTTCGAAGTGTCACCGAACGGCATGCTGCCCGAAAGGTGATTGTAGTATAATATCAAGCTTCTTGACGCATATTCCGATCAGACCATAAGAGGACTGACACTGCCCTGCTCATGGACTGTGATAGAGCTGGATACAATCGGCAGGATACCTTCCTACTGCTGACCTGATGATTTTCACATACGTCCAGGCTTGCAATAAAAGCTAAGAGTAGGGTCACGCTTGATGGGGCATGCGAACATGTATCACAATGCAAACGGCGTCCCGCTTTCTGTAGTACTTGATGAGGAGCAGGGACGGGGTACAATTTTTGACAGGAGGCTGACCGTGTACGTGGTAATAAGGGTGAGGTCCAGAAGGCACCTATGGAAGGTGCGACGTCGAGGATGAGTGACCGCTACGGCGAGTCCTCAGAACCACTTACGTAGAACCCGTCATCGAAGCTTCCGAATGGCTGTTGACTGGGGCGCAGACATCTCATCAACCATTCCTTTCGCGTTTGCGCTTCTCTTCTCGTAGACTGAGGAATTTACAATACAGCAGCATGAGTGTTACATATGCGTCGGGTGGCGCCCTGACCGCGCTCGGCGTGGTTGGACTGTGTACGAGAATGTCGATGCCTATCCCTCCACCAAACTAACATCAGCCAGATATGCTGTTCAATGGAGAGGGTGAACAATTCAACGTTTGTCTTGTCACTGTTGACCTGGTTCTATTACTGATCTTGCGCAGGTCGGACAATTCCTCGAAACAGTATCGCCATACGCGTGGGCAGATGTCGGCATCGGCCTATGCATAGGTCTTTCCGTAATCGGAGCAGCATGGTATGTCTACATAAGAATCATATGTGAGCAAGACTGACACTGTTTGATAGGGGCATATTCATTACGGGTACCTCGATATTAGGTGGAGGTGTCAAAGCACCACGGATACGGACGAAGAACCTGATCTCCATCATTTTCTGCGAAGTGGTGGCCATCTACGGAGTCATCATGTCAATCGTCTTCTCCTCACAACTCAGTATGGTTCCAGAAGAGCAGCTATACACTGGCTCCAACTATTATACAGGCTACGCGCTGTTTTGGGCAGGCCTGACAGTCGGGGCATGCAACATGATTTGCGGTATCAGTGTCGGCATAAATGGTAGCAGCGCAGCGTTGGCTGATGCTGCTGATCCAAGCCTCTTCGTCAAAGTGCTGGTCATTGAAATCTTCTCCAGCGTGCTAGGTCTATTTGGTCTCATCATCGGTCTTCTGGTCAGTGGCAAGGCAAACGCATTCGCTTGAATGGGTCTGCAAAAGGCCTACACGACAAGTACAATGCTAAGAAGGCGGGCAAGAGTCACACGAATATCGAGCTTCGAGCATGAGAAGATGAACCACTGGCTCAACATATATGGTCGAGCCAGAACATCATATTAAAACTGCACGGTTTAGATCACTCAGGCTCCAGGCAGGACGCGCTCGAACAAAGCAATACGACTAGAATGAGGGCGGAAATGAGTAGGTATCACGAAGGAGTGTGGTCGTTTGAGTACTGGTTGAATGCCGGGGACTCGGTTTCGGCCCTTGCAAGGAAGGGCTACTTCTGGAGCAATTGTACCAAAACAGCTGTATAGATTTGCAATTGCTTAATCGATATGTTACGCTGCTGGCATACGGAATGCCGCCGCAGCGTGTTCTGACGAGAAATTAGGACTGTCTGTTGTACGACGGTCACGAATCTTACTCCATCTTTTCAATTGCAACTTGACCATTGTCACACGCAGTGGGAGTGTCGGTGGCTTGACAGGGCTATGCAACTAATCAGCTAGGCAGCTAGGCGCCACTCGTACAGGGGTCGGCTGCCTCGTGGCGTCATTTCTCGCAGACGTCAGAACCTGGACGTCCGGAGAAAGTTTAGGATATTGCAAGACTCAACACCTGCTGCTTCATCATGCAAGGCAGCCATGTGACACTTTATGATATGTGGCAGAACTGCTGCCAGTGGAAGACCAGTACTGATGCAATTGATGCTTGATAGTGGGTTGTTGTTTTCGTAGAGCAGCAACCGTGGTTCCGGATTAGATCGTATTCTCCCGATACATCAGCCATCCACCCCCAAAGGCGGTCAGCCCTACGCGAGACCCAGCTTATTCTCAGCTGAGAATTGCCCACCACTTGTCGCTGCTGCCCATATGCCTCTGACAGTAGCAGCATGGACCAAGGGCATAACTATGGCCCAACCTGCGCCCTCTACGAGTCAGATGACGACAATTCCCCTGCAGATGGACATAAACCCCCCAATGTCAAAGCACAGTTTTTCTATGCATCTTCTCTACCCATAGACGACCCTCTCTCACCATTGCCTCCAGTCACAAACGAGCAACTTGCGAATCAACCGCCGCAACCCTTCTCCTCACGCGACAATGCAGCGCTTGAAGAAGCATGGCAGGGCTTCCACCGTAGGCAAGAGGAATTCAAAGCAAGACCTGGTTCAAGAGGACTGCACAGGATGTTCTCCTTTCCTAAATTCCAGAGTGGTCAAATACTCACTCCCGAGTTGACCTCACCAGTCGCAGGATCGTTCGGCTTCGCTTTTCCGACTGTGCCGGATTTTCGAAGTCAGAGTAGGAACAGTCTCTCACGGCGGAAGTCCTCGAGGAAGGCTTCAAGCAGAAGTCATAGCCCCGTCATGACGAGAAAGCAGTCAGACAGAAATGCAAAGCTGAATATGCCACCAGAATCTGAGGTCATGCTAGACCAAGATGAGGGGCAAGACAATGGGACATCAAGACATAACACGGCAGAGGAGATTGCCGAGGAGCTAGATTTTGGCTCAGTCAAGAGGAAGAAGCATCGCTCTCCCATGAGAGAACAACGCCGCAGGAATGGCAGCGACATCTCACCTCCTGCGGAACATGCCATACCTGAACACGAAGAGGCGCCCCCTCCGGACACTGCTCTGATTCCTTCTCACCTCGCAATCGGCGCCGATTCTACCATTAGTGGCAGACCCTTCGCCAGGGCTCCAAGCACAAGACAAATGATGTCGAGGTTGAACGGAAGCAATCCTCTAGCAAGTCCAAGAGCTGAGCAGAGTCAAGCGAAGACCATGGCGTCGCAGCGGCCGACCACGCCGCCAAATGATGAAAGAAGGAAAACCTTCGTGCCTGTCGGTGTATCAAGGCTTCACCTTGTCGAGTTGCCGGACCTGACGATGAAGCCAATCTATTGGAGTCCAATAAATGACACATCTTACGTCATTCGAGCTACCTGGTTCTTCAAAGACTCTATGCTACCTGTCCCTGCAGATGTTGCAAATCGATTGGAGCTCGGCTACGAAGATATGAAGCCATATTCTCCCACTTACCAGGACGAGCTCAATGCTTGTGTCGAGCACGGTGCTGCGGCCGAGCTCAAGGTTGTCCGGAAGCTTTGGCCTGATGAGAAAACGAGTCGGCCTAGCACGGGTCTACCGGATAAGATTGATGGGGCCAACGAATTTGACCAGGACCAGCTGCCGAGTATCGGCGATAATGTCGCAATAGACCCACGGAAGCCAAACCAGGAGCGAAGATTGTTCTATTCTCACAGCGTCATTTACACCGACACGAAGAACGCGCAAATACTACGACCAAATGCTCTACCTTCCGTCAGCAGGAATAGGAGACCGCTCAGCTCGTTGAGGAAGGGTAGACAACTAGGCGTGGCGGTAGTCCGAGGCTTTAGTCGGCAAGCATGGCTCGAATTGCACCCAGACCGCACGAAAGGCTCAAAAGCTGCACATGCCAAGGCTGGGGCAGAAATGTCGCAATCAGGCGATGCTACAACTCGATCTCGAAGAAAGTCTTGCCATATCTGTGATGATCAGTCTTCGAAGCCAAGGGTATCAGATCTTGTTTTGGTCATACATGGCATTGGCCAGAAGCTATCGGAAAGAGTTGATAGTTTCCATTTTACCCACGCGATCAACGGACTGCGTCGCGAGTTCAACGGTCAGCTATCGCAGGAAAACGTCCGAGGCAGCATGAAAGAGGGTACCGGTATAATGGTCCTTCCGGTCAACTGGCGTCTAACAGTATCATTTGACGAGGATAAAAAGCCACGTGAAGCCGAAGCACAGAGCAAGTACGAGCTGAAGGACATAACACCAGAAACTTTACCCGCGATTCGCTCGATGATATCCGACGTGATGCTTGACATACCTTACTACATGTCTCACCACAGACACAAAATGATCGCAGCTGTCGTTCGTGAAGCGAATCGGGTCTACAGACTCTGGTGCCGCAACAACCCCGGTTTCGAGGACTACGGTCGTGTCCACCTGCTAGCCCACTCGCTGGGATCCGCCATGGCAATGGATATCCTTAGTCAGCAGCCAACACACATACCACGAGATATCGAGATGACAACAGGTGTGCCAAGCGACTCCATGTTCGAATTTAACACCACGAATCTCTTCTGCTGCGGTAGCCCTTCTGGGTTCTTCCTGCTACTCAACAATGCTAATCTAATACCAAGAAAGGGCAGGCACAAACCAGGAATGGAACTCGAAGATCGCGGGGCAGGCGTAGCAAGCGAGGAACAATATTACGGCTGTCTGGCGGTCGACAACCTATACAACATTATGCACAAGAACGACCCAGTCGCATACCAACAGAACGCATGCGTCGACAACCAATACGCGTCTATGCTTAGACCTGCAGTAATACCAAGCGCCACCAAATCCCTCTATCAGCGTCTCAGTGGGACGCTCCGTTTCTCCACTACCGCAGTAGTCCCTGATGCATACGGGTACATCACTCGTCCCACTCGCCCTGGCGTATCACAAATGCCATCCACAGTCGAGCTCGAAACACACAATTTCACCCGAGAAGAAATCGCCGAGAAAAGAATGTTCTTGCTCAATGACAATGGGCAGATCGACTACTTCTTGGAGTCTGGCGGTGGACCACTTGAGATCCAGTACCTGAACATGTTGACGGCGCATAGTAGCTACTGGGTATTGCAGGATTTTGTACGATTTCTCGTGGTTGAGATTGGAAGGAGGCCGGGCAGGGAGAACACGTTGCCTGTGCTGAGGGCTGTGAAGGAGGTGAATTACAAGAGGGGTGAAGGAGTGTAAAAGAGATGGAAAGGCAGGGCTTGGGCCTCTCGTATCACTACGTACACCCCCCGGACAAGCAACGTGGCCGCTGCTGCACGCTTACCCACCAAACCATTTTAGGTTAGCGACCGGCCGTCTTGTGTGTCCGGGAGGTGTACGTATCAACTTTGGATCGTCACAGCATTTTGAGCAGCTTCAGGTTTTCGAAGCACATTACATCGCATGAATGGAACTGGAGTGCATAGACAGCTTAGCATTGATACCCCTGTGTACAGCATGAAATGGAAAGAGTTTGATTGAGCGTCTCAGCGTCCATCACACCTTCTGCATAGTAGCACTGCAGCAATCACAACTGAGTCACTGGCAGACGGTCTCACAGCTTCGGAGACCGCGACGGTATCAAGAGTCTTCGGTCCTCGCAGCGAAGAACAGGTTGTATCCCCTCCGCTCCGCTACCAAGATCTCGAATTAGCTTAGCTTAACCTTCCCTATATAGTCATTTGTTTGGTCGGGTTGGGATATCTATCTTCGCCACCGCAAAAGACCTTGAAAACTTGTGGGCCTGGAAAGCTGAAAGCCTGATCGTTCTTCCTAGAGTTAGATGTATGAAGATGCGAAGGAGATTTAATGCAAGTTGACGAAGAAGACCAGTCACGAAAATTATGTCATATTATTGTACGGGTGACTTTGGGATTCACCCGTCACCATACCTGGCTTCCGCTCCGGGACTCCTCTTCGGAGCCAAGCTTCTCATTTCATGTGACTCAACGCCAAAGCCAGGACTTGGTTCAGCGCTCTGATATGCGCCTCTCTCGCTAACACTAACATCCGAAAGCGCGCGCCTCCTCCCTCGTCCTTCGGCCCGATTTACCTGCTCCGAGAAGATTTCAAACGTCTCACTGTTTTTACGCCGGCCCAGATACCAGTCGCTTTCGTTTTCTTCGCTGCCGGTGGGACCGTCACCATAGTCCACTCCGTAGCGCTTATGCATTTGTCCTTTCTTTGGATTTGCGGCCCACCAGCCCAGGCTGAAGGTGTAGGCGTCAAAAACTCTGGCGAAGGTCTTGGGATCCGTCCATTCGGCCCCGGGTTTTACCAGTCGGACGCGCTCATCGGCGAGCTCGTTGTCATCGGCGTGGATGGTCTCCATGCGCACCATTCTGCCGTCTGCGCTCCGGAAGCTGCGCCGTACCTTACCACAGCACTCGCAGACACCCGTGTCCGGCGAGTAGACGAGATCGCTGCCTGCCAGAAGCGACATCGTTGCAGCAATGGAACTTGGGTTGCAAGGTAGCACGTTCCGCATCTTTGTTAGAGCGTACCCTCCCAGGATGAAGATGGCAGACGACGCTAAGAGAGCATGCAGGATGTTCTTGCTTGTGCTATCCTGAACTAGTCTCGACGTGGTGATAGTGGTGCGAAGATCAACATCGGACGAGGTTGACTGCTGGCGTGCGGAAAGCCGCGTTTCTGTGCTGGGCAGGGGCTGACGCATGATTGCGTTGATGACTTGGGCCATATAGAGTCTGTACGTATGGTTGATACCCATCAACGCCACCTGAGGGGTCTTCATGAGCTGCTCGATGTCCATCTGAATACTGCCGTTGATCATCGACTGGAAGAACGGGTCAATGTTCGGTGTGCCGTGCCGTAGGTAGGTGCCGAGCTGACGATTGAGATTGTTCTGAATGCGGAAGTCGAAGACATCAGTAGTTCCACTTGGATTGTTCTGCGACGCGATTGAAGACTCTGCAGGGGGAGGTATGCGGTGTCTGGGATCAAAGTCTGTAGTGTTCTGCTGGAAGGTCACATTCACGTTGACCATCTGAATCTTCTGATAGCATACTGCAACATTGACCGCAGTCTGATTGTCGTTACCACGTTCGAAATTGCCCCAAATGAATGCAAGTGACGGGCAGCCAACAGGAGGATTATCGGCTACCAGTGATGAGTTTGCTTCGCCCAGGTGACCATACAAACTCGAATTCGTCCCAAACCGTAGATCAAACTGTTTCCCACCAAATTCGGTGGAACCTTCGGCTGGTGTGAAGTCCGTCGAGAAGGTTACGGTAGGACTTTCGAGCTCCGAGCCGATACCGTCTCGACATGATTCTGGCACGTCGTACGAAGCACTCACTCGAACCACCGAGTCTACAGCCGACACTTCGTAACTGGTCGGGGCCTGACACGATAGATTACACCGTAGTGCTTGTAGCGTTCCTTGCATACCGCCAACAAGCACCGAGCCGTACTTCACGGGCTTGGACAGCTCAAGCAAGGACATTTTCGGAAACGCGTATTCTTCCGACGTAAAGGCTGGATAGCTAGATTTATGCTGAATCAGATTCAGCATGGCACCGGCGCCGTTGTCGTTGTCGATGGAATATGTTGATGCCAAGCTGGTGTTCAGAGAGTCCAGTGCTGAAAGACTGCGCGTCGGTCCATCGGTCTCGAAATGCTCGACCGTGTACAACCCAGAAACAATGACAGTAAGCAGGGAGGCTAGGATTGCTGCAACGGTGGACAAGACGGCTCCATAATACCGACCTCGAACCCCATTGACAATTGCGCTTGGAGCACTATGGCCCAGCACATTGGTTAATATGCTTTGCTGTGCGCTCGCTCTAGTTTGAAATAGTTTCGCCCAAGGAGAGAACAGTTTGATGTAGAAGTCAAGATTGCTGATAATGGCGGCAATGAGCAAGGTGACGAAAGCTGGCACATAGTGAGACCCGATCAACGTACCCTTGTTATCTGGTACATCCATGAGACCATTGTTCTTGTCAGAACGATCCTGCAATACCTGTAAAATAGCTATAAAGGTCAAAGGTATGCAGAAGGATATAGCCATGACAGGTATACTTGCCCAGACAGGGTTCCACATTTTTACATCTTGAGCGACCTCCTGGATATCTCTCTGAGGTCTGCCCTCAGTGACATGTATCTTGAAAGCCTTGGAGCCGTCAATTTCATCGACTGCGAGAGCGGTGCCCACCTCATAACCGTTTAGAGCAGCCGCAATGCCTTTGTTCCTAGGGGCTTGGAGCTTTCGAAGCAGTCGGTTGAGCTCTGAGCTTCGGGATAAGATCGCGGCAGCAGCAGCTATCGTACTTGGATCTCGTGGAACCACATTCTCAGGCATGAACAGTATTAGCGCTACGGTCAGCAGAGCCATGATACCAAGCCCAGTCACGACGATGATAACAGGGGTCCAATTAGTGTAGAGTCGATCTTCGTCCCAAGTTATGGACGCGACAGGACCGAGTTGTGCATCGCCATTCGCTCTCGCCGACACAAAGTTCTCATGGGCGAAGGCAGGCATCGTCCCAAGATAGGTCTTTGTGGCCGCATCTGAGAGTTTATCACCATCGAACATATCATCATAGCTGCCGTTGGCGGTGAAGGCAAGCAGGTCGAAAGCAGGTGAGCGAATGAAGTTTGGGTCCGAAGCTGCTGTGAATAAGCCAGTATTCGAACCAAGCATTATGCTATAGATTGTCGTCATGTTGGCAGGTGACAACCCACTTAGCGTTCTATTTTCCGGTTTGTCGACAGGCGTCAATGTAATCGCTGCAACGCCATCCATGGCTGTGTTGTTTGTGACGTTCATCTGGCTGATCGCATAATCGGCCCGGCAAAGGACATGCATCATTCGATTCACCCTCCTCTGGGTATCAAGGGCAATGGGTAAATCTCCTCCTTCTGGTCGGGTGACGTTGGTCAGAAGCGTTTGAGAATACGACACTTCAATGAGGCTCAGGAGGTGGATTGGGTCCGTATCTGGATTGTCTTGACATGTGGTAAGCTCCGATCTGCTCTCCAGCTGCTTCTCAGGAACAAAATAGTGAAGTGGGTCAAGACCCGCAAAGGAGAGCCGAGGCCAAGAACCACAAACGTCGCCTTCATTGATGCTGAGCGTAATACTGGAAGGCGTCCCGTAAGGGTTGTCCGTCGAGTTGTACGGAAAATCAACTGTCTCGATTGTAGCTTCTCCATCTAACGTCACATTTGCGACTCTGCAGGTGATTAGAGGTACAAAGGTATCAGTAGTTGCTGTGAATGTGGAGTTCGCCGGAACCGTCTTCGAGCTTGATTCAAGTGTGGGCAATACATACGCATAACCTTGCGCGATGCCCAGTTGTGACCCGAGCCCGTTAACAACATTCTGAGCATAGGTGTATACGGAAGAATTTGGAAAGGAACCGATTTGGAGGATCGACGGGGCTAGTGCTGCCGAGTCAAAAGTTGACTTCGAAATGGTGGGAAAGCGATCCGTGAAAGTTGCCGATTGAACAATAAAGAGCCCAGTACTCGCAATAGTGAGCCCCTTGGCAATGGAGAAAGCCACAATCGTGACCATAACCGCTCTGTGAAGCCGCTTGAACGCCGCGAAAAAGGACAAAATCTGGAAGTTGGAAATGTAGTCGACTAGAACTGTATCGAAGGGACCGAGCGGACCCAGTGAGAGTTCTTTCCACGGCATCAAAGACTTGACGTGGTAATCGATCTGCCTCCACAGTGCCACTAACATGACCATGACAAGAGTCGGTATGTAGGTCCATGCATAGTGCTCGGTGGAAGAAGAAACGTGGTAGCCACCATCTCTATCCGCACCAGCGCAGACCGCAATGAGTCCAGCAATCAAAACCAGCAGCAGCACAGTCATCAAGGCCAACGACAGCTTCTTCAGCCATATCGGTTGCCAGTATTGCGGGGTGCTTATTGAAGGCGGAGCCTGGTCGTGAGGATCTGGTGCATTTCGGACAGGCTGGTAGGCAGCCGCACCGGTCCTTGGAAATGTTGTTGAGCGGAGAGGTGGGTTAATTGGTTCTTCCTCATCGTGATCTGAGTAATGAGATTCCTCATCGATGCCGGGAAGAGTCGATGACCTGGTGCGAGTTTCGGTAGGGTACGAATGATCTGGATCATCGTATCGTTCCTCGGGACGTCGTAGCGAACTAAAACGTCCCAGCTCAGTGATTTGACGGTCCCGTTCATGCTGTGAGCTTTGAGGTGTGTTCAATAACGTCCGCGAACCTTCACTTCCACTCCGAGATCGTTGACGTCGTCTTCGTTCTTCATCGGTGATCGGAACGTTCAGAAGAGAGTTGCTTTCGCTTTCCATGATGTCTCGTCGCCAGATGACGATACATCGTTAGCAATCAACGCATTATTCGAAGCGACGAGTATTATTGAGCCGATGGAATTGTTACACTGTCGCCGCTGAGATCGCAATAGTAAGATGAATGGAAGCCCTGAAGTTGTCGTCAGGCTCAGCCTCAAGCAAGACCAAATCCACGAGTTTGGGGCGTCCAAGTTTAGAACGATTCCACCAGGCTCAGCTAGCTAGCGACAACAGAGACTCCCATTGGCAGCAAAAATGCCCTAGCCAGCCGGCATCGACAGGCGGTCGTGAATCCGGAAATCTCCCAACGAAAAACAGTTGGCTTACCGAACGAAACACGCGCCACGCGCAAGCGACGAGCCTAGCCGGTTTCATCAAAACAGCCACGGCGATGGTCACAACTGAGGTTTCTTCTGCTTCGAACGACGACATATCGTTGTCTTCCCTTCGGTGTTATTACTCTTGTCGCTTTCTCCTGTAGGTCTTCGCATCTCGAACCTCACGTCTGATCGGTTAGCTGAACGGTGCCGTTGAGTTCTTACTCCGTCCCGCAAGGTGGCAGGCCTAATTGGGAATAAGGCTTACACACGTGAGGGGGCTCCCATAAACACGAGGAATTGGCTCAATGGCTGTCCTTAAGCGCTAGCTCGTCGTCAACATTGCAAACAGCCAGCTCTTGGCACTGTCAGATTGTTTGCGTTCCGTTCTATCTTAGATACATCAGGACTCATTCAACACGAGTTCATTTTCCCAGGATCATTGGTCTACCATATCATGATGGCTGGAGAGGTAGGTTTGCCGAGGCGACCGAATGAGGCAGGTAGGCTCCAAGAGACGTCACACATTGGAGGCACCTACTAGTACGCCCTGACCACAGTACACTAATGCTATTACCGATATAATACTCGCTGCCATACTCAATTCTAGCAGTCTGGCTTCGACACATGTCCTGAACATCAATTCATCCTGCTTGCCAGCAAAGATTAGACACCGCTTTCTCGTCCCTCTAACCAAGAATATCTCTTACTATTCCGAGGTCAGAACTGCTGCCCCACTAACATCTAAGCTCCCACCCAAAACTAGTCTCGCCATGTCAACCGAGGATCTATCCAAGCTTCAAGCCGGCAACCTCTTCTCCGTCAGCGGCCTCAATGTAGTGATCACAGGTGGCGGGTCCGGCCTAGGATCCTACATGGCCCGTGCCCTCGCCGTCAACGGAGCCGCCAAGGTATTCATCATCGGCCGGCGAGAAGAAGCTCTAAACCGTACAAAGTCCTCTCTCCCAGAGAAGTACTCGAAGAACATCGTCACGATCACAGCAGATGTGACCTCCAAGTCATCACTCGCGTCCGCACTCGACACCGTCAAAAACGATGGCGTCAACGAACTCGACGTTCTCATCTGTAACAGCGGCATCAGCGGCCCCAAAGTCGACACCAACAACATCTCCACAATCGACGAACTCTCCCAGAACATGCTCGCACCCGCAGAGCAAGATATAACAAGCACCTACCATGTGAACCTAACAGGCATCCATCTCACCGTTGCCACATTCCTCCCCCTCCTTGACGCAGCAAACAAAGCTCGATCAGCACCATCAGCTGACAAGCCATTCAAGCCGCGGCCGCAAATCATCACAACATCCAGCATAGGCGGCGTGAACCGACGGCCCCTAGGCAACATCTCCTACGGTCCCAGTAAAGCAGGCGTGATCCACATGACCAAGCAACTCGCGACGGTATTGGTGCCTTACGATATTAGAGCGAACACGATCGCGCCGGGTCTGTATCTATCCGAGATGACGCAGGATTCGATGCAGGCGCAGGGCAAGGCGGAGACGCACAACATCGAGGGGACGTGGGGCAAGGATATCATCCCCGCTACGAGGAGTGGTGATGAGGAGGACATGGCAGGTGTTGTGCTATGGCTATGTTCGAGAGCGGGTGGATATACCAATGGATGTGTCGTTGTCACTGATGGAGGGCGAATGGGTGTCGTGCCAGGTTCCTACTAGTCTTGCAGGGGCATTGCACACAACATATAGACCAAAACAAACAGATGATATGGAAGCAGAGCGCGCTGAAGAATCCGGCTCGGCTGGCGAAGTTTCTACGGTACTAGCCATCTGCAGCATCTCGGGTATCGCTATGCCTGGTTTGCTCATCGTTTCCATTGCCAAGCAATTTGTACCCTTGCATATGGTCAATCACCACACTGGCGGGTCGCTCCGCCAACCGCAGCCGCGGACTGAGCACAAAGGACCACATCATTCACGCAGCAAAACGAATTGCAAAACAATCAACAACCGGGATTCGCAAGTTGTCACCAACCATGCTACTGGCCGGTCAGACCACAGTTTGAGTATACGTGAGCGACACGGGAACGTCTGTTTTCTGCGGCCTATGGTCGATTGCGAAGGACAACTTGTGCTGTGAGGTATATGTTCTTCTCTAAACCGAGTATTAGCGGTCCTGCCTTAGGACGTAGGTCGACTTGAGGGCAAATTGGGGAAGAAGAAGTTCATGACTTGTGCTTCTTCGTTGAGCAGTGGAAGCCTTTTCATTGAGTGCTGTGTAATGGCTGAATAGATGCGGCAAGCAACAAGCCGCCCAGTAGTCATTTCCAGAAACCTAATGTTTGCCTATATGAAGCTTTCCCATGATCTTAGCGCCGACGTTACTGGGCGGCGAGTAAGCCTCGCCTCTCTCACCGCCGCATCGCACGTGCGAGCCATCATCCAGTGTCCCAGGCGACACACTGCGTTCAAATGTTCGCGAAGCTGTATCCACAATTAATATATCTTTCCTATTCGAGATTGCGTCTGGACTCACGTTTCGGTGCCAGTTTCGTCGTGTCCACGTCCTTTGGCGCAGACGCAGCCGTTGTTGAACGCGACTCGTCTCGCCCTCTAGGCGGCTCAGTTGTGATTGTTGTTGGAGGCGGTGGTTGTGGAGGAGGGGCCGTCGTGCCGTTCGTCTTCACTTGCTCAATACCTGCTTGTGATGCCTTGCGTCGCTGATTCTTACTTGCAATCTCGTCTTTGGTTCTGGTTCTGCTCAATTGGTCGACAATTGACATTGGCGCGTTCTCAGCATTCTGATCTGTGCTCGTCGTCAGCAGATGCTCGATCGTGACTATGCGATAGAGTCGTCAGCTCACCTGGCTGATTGCCTTGATCGTATGGCTGGTCGATTGTCCCTTTACCCTGCTGGCCCGAAGGCGGCTCTACTCCTGGACCAGTCGCTTGGGCTGGCTGGTTGCCTTGGTCGTATGGCTCGTCTGCGGTGCCTCTGCCTTGGATGCCAGATGGTGGTTCAACACCTGATTGCTCGACATTGGACTGCGCCTTTTTGAGATCTGCCTCTGCTACTCCTCCGGTAGCCATCACGATCGATTCGTTGCGAGATAGCTAGAACGAGAAGGTCTCTTTGAGTGTCTGAGTGATTGGCCTGCTGAATCTACGTTTCCCGGCGCTCTTCCAAATTGTAGGTGGTTCGTAAGGTCTGCAAGCAGGGTATAAGGAAAGTTTGGGTTTCCAAACACGAAATCCTACCTTATCATGCTCAGGCATATCGCAATCGTGCCTTGCGCACCATGCGGGACAGTTTCAACAGCCGTCATAGTAGCCCTACGTCATTCAAGGTTACGTCGGGCCCAGATGGTGGAGGGGAGGGAACGTGAGTGGTAGAGATCCCTCGATAGCTTACGCATTTGACTAGGGTCGCTCGAAGCCAGCTGAAAGTAGGCAAGCTGGACGATGGGGAAAGGAAAGGACAAACCAACAAACCAACCATAACTTAGTTAAGCGTAGCATGGCGTGCGGTTTCGTGTGCGCCACGTGCAGTGGATGGAGCTTGATTGTTGGAGTCGCAGCTGCTGCAACAGCTATGAACGTTTAGGCAGGTGTAACTGGATCTCACCCTACAATGATGCCGCGATGGCTCTTGCTTAGCCGACCATTTTGCCACAGCGACGACAGCAGTATCAGCAATGAGCAAATCGCTTTGTGAGACCGAAAGTTCTTGGAAATTACAAAAACTGGACATGGTATTAAGTACGAGCAGACCAATAGGCACATATGGCTCACTATCTTTCCTATTGCACCGTAAAAATTCTCCGTGATGAGCAGACCAGCTCCAAGCTTTTGTGGTCGTTACAGTCGTGCAACACAAAGAAAGCGTTAATATCATCGTTCAGATTGACTTAAGCAAGCGTAGAGATTACGCTGCCCGGTCGGCACCTATCGTGAACCTTGCCAGCTGAATCGGGGTTGTGGCTCGGGCCTGCGAGCTGCGTCCGTTTCAGCTATAGCTGTTTGCTGTCTTGCAGTCGCCTGTGGCTCGCGACTCTCTGTCAATTCTTCTCTGAACCGGCTATCTCGGCTCAGGGTGCGCCTGGGAACCCGGCCATTGGGTATTGACAAGAGCGCGTTTCGCGACATCTCAGCATTAAGGGACGCTGCCTGTCTCATGCTACCATTTTGAGAGCTCGAGTTTGAAGAATTTTGGCCGTCGCTTCGAGCTGGTGTCGGCGACACCGGGCTGAGCAAACGATCCGAACCACTGCCGTTTCGTCCATGTTGTGTCGGGCTCAACCTGTCTCGATCACTATCTGTTCCAGTGACTGGGCTGACGCCGTTGTCCGAGCTATTTTGGAACGGATTGACACTATGCCGTTGGGTGTGGGGACTGACGCTGTTGCTATATCTTTGACTTATATCCGTGGGGCTGTAGGCTGGAACCGGTGAGCTTGTCCGACGCACATCTTCAACTAGTCCTTTACTGATTGAACCCTGTGCTTGCTGTGGTTGAGTTAGTTCCACAGGTAAGCGTGGGTCGTTCCTTTGTGAAATCCGCGCATGACTTCTGTCCGCAAAGAAGGTCGGAGCTACTTCAGCTGCTGCCATCTCTGCAGGTGCAACCGCTGAAAGCTCGAATCGAGAATTGGACGAATCAGATATCAATTCTGTGGGGTGACGTTTGTCGGCGTGAAGCTCAGCCGCCGATGTCGAGACAGAGGACTTTCGAGGCGATTGACTCGAAAAGATAGACAGAAGTCCTGCCTTGCGTGGTTTCTCGTCAAGTGAATTTCTCCTTCGTTTCTTGAGACACCAAAACCAGGCTAGCCCGGTAACTATAGCTGCCACGACGACAATGCCCACTGCGATGCCTGCTTTGGCGCCTGTTGATAGACCTTTTGACGACATCAACCCGCCAGGACCAGGCCATGTACTGTCATCGGGCCTGGAAATGCTAGCAAGGGCTGGCTGCTCGGAGCTAGCAGGAAAAAGAGCCTGAGCGAGCGAGAAGGCATTACGCTCATAATCTACGGTCAGGTATGTCTCTTGTAAGAACGCGCGTCCTATAGTATATTGCTGCGTGTTCTTTGCCCTGCGCAGCGGAAAGTAGTCGACTTCGGCGGTGCTGTAGTTGTCGGAAAGTCCTGGAAAAGGGTACGATAGCTGCAGGTTGAAAGCATCGTAGGATATTTGAAGTGCTACCATTTCAGAGGAGGTCAAGTCGTTCGCTAGCCTGAAAGTAAATGACAGACTCCAGCTGTCGAGATCTCGAGAGGTCGTATCATTACCAAGTACATAAAGCTCGATCGCCGGATTCCATGTCAGGTTCAGTGCTCCAGCAATGTTGTCGCACACAGACTCTGGCAGCCACAGATATGGCGTACTCGAGTCAATCGTGAATGTTGCCGCGTCGGTCTGTGACATGAGTGGCAGAGGGCTTGTAGCCCAATGGGAGGGAACATGAAAGGCCGAAACTTCGATTGATCTAACGGCCACGCTGGGTACGTAGCCTGCACTCAGATCGAACCAGAAGTTGTTCGAAGTGAATCTGCTCGTATCGACTCCTCCAAGGGTAAGTGATCCTGCCACACCTGCGCCCTGATACGAGGCGCCCGCTGTATATCCATAGCTGTGACTGGGTATGACGGAGTTGTTCTGTACCAGCGTAGATATAAATGCTAGATGGTCGGCGTTGCTGCTGAAGCGAGTCTCCTGTACTCCTAGTCCAAATTCACCGTTCCAGTGACGAATGTCATCCACTACCGCGATGATCTGATTCGAGGTGGTGATGGTGTCCGAGAGGGATATGTTGTCGAAGCCGTAATCCCCGTTGTCGGCTGTCTCTGATAGTGCAGAGTATCCGAGCTCATACTGACCTACTTCTTGCCAGGTTGTCGAATTATCTGTGTAGAACAAGCCTCCTCTTAGAGATGCACAAGTCGATGTGCCATCGCACAGACCTGGGCCTGCCAGCCATGTCTCTGACGAAGTTGTGCTCGGGAACAACAGTAGATACTGCTCGGGAGTTCCCACCCTTATCTGCGCTGCCGACCACGCACCATCGTATCCTATGAAATCCGGACCGAAGGGCACAGACACTGCTTGCGGACTGTCTGCTTTGACCAGTGCTAAAACTCCAGCTACTGTTGTGTAGAGTAACTGCGAAAAGAGACGAGGGCGGGCCCCCGATGAGCGCATGGCGCAGGTTAGGTTGCGCTTCAATCCATACCAAATCCACCGGCACGCGAAGAGTCAAAGGCTTCTTAGATCACCTGTTTTTGCAAGTCCTGCTTTTCCTAAACGAGTGACGATATTCAATATCAAGCGATCCACGGCTGCCTTTGCAAATACAACTACATCAAGACAGAACTAACCGCACAGTAGCAGGGAGATCATTCAGCTCGCGTAGCACTTTACTAAAGGACCCTGGCCAGATGCAACCTGGGACTGCTGCGCGACTGGTCTAGCTCGGTTTCACGTAACCTTAGGCTTCGGAGCGCCCTTAACGAAAGCATATTTCCATTCTGCGGGCACGCTTGGCGGCAAGCCCGTTTTAGAGTAGCCACCAAAGTATGAGGGTCAGCACAGCCTCGGTGACTTCGCATTTCCTGCATGTTTGTACATCGAACCATGTCTACCGGGAAGTCGTTATCCTTTCAATGCAATTGATCATGGCATTTTGGAGCTCGCTCATGCGCTAAATGCTGTTCGCTTTGCCAGCTTTGAGTGCTCACGTCAGTTGGCGGACACGCAGTCACAGAGTCAAAGGCACAAGTGAAGGGGCATATCGTTCTCTCGTCCAGATGACGCCTTATGCATCTTGTCCACTCGTGTGGCGAAAGGATTTTGACATGTCGATGGCGTGTGTCTGTGCACTCGCTTCTGCTTACGAGAAAGTCGGAAGATTACTAGAGCTCGGCAACCACAAGGGGCCCACGAGCGCACGTGGTGTGTACACGATGACGACCCACGGAAAATGGCAATGGCACGGGCCTTGTCGAAAGATCACAGGAATCTCAAATGCTGGTCTTGAATGGCAGGCGAACACGCCCGGATGCCATCCTTCGTTGATCATTGGTAGCCTCTCGGAGAACGCCATATCCTAAGCTAGGCTTCCACCCACCATGTCCTTCATGCAGGACTCCCTAACATCAAGCCCTTGTCCGGCCGCTGAAGAACGTTAGCAGCGAGGTTGATAAGCGGAGCGATATGCAAACGAGGCCTGAGGACAGACCTCAATTGGGTTATGTAAAAAGTCCTTACTCGCTAACCGTTTCGTCCTTGTGCTGCCATAGGGCTGCCCTAGTATGAATCGTTTCGGGAAGTGGCCCTGTCAACAATGCAATTCCTGGCAACCCAACACACCGATCCGAGTGGTAAGCTGGCATTTGTATCGACGACGCTACCTTCTGTGCTACCATATTCCGATACGGAAATAACTTGTAGCACGAGAGGCCGTGCGCTTGCCAATTGCAGTGAAGCTGACAGCTCATGCAGGCCATTTCATGGTTCTGAAGATCCTGCACGAGCAGCGTTTCTGCATTCGATGTGAATGAACATATCATGATGCCGTTACCTACCAACATCACACGTATCAATGGACGTCGTACGGCTGGACAAGATATTCAGGCAGAGCAGATCATGCACTTTATCCTCCATTTGGTGATTGAAGCGATCGAACTAGCAAAGCATATGCTGATGATCTGCTCCCTTCTTGCCCTTGGTGTCTGCCTAACAGTCAGCGGCCGTTGACAAGGACAATAATATTGATGCAATAATGCACACACTGTATGACACTACTCAACCCGACCAGCCCGGCACATCAATCAGTCCACTTCTGGCCCTGGTGCGAAATGAGTCCCTGCAGTCAATCATGGGTCTTGTACGAGTCAAGCAATTATACCACGCTTTGACACACCTCATCATCTGCGATGTTACAAGTACCAGTCTTTCCATGATCGATCCCACCTTCATGCAGGTCCAAGACATTCAGCCACCAATCTAACGAGCATTAGGAAATCGCGCGGCTTTGGCGTTCTGCTGACAAGATAGGGTGGATCCGCCAAGGGGTTACCTCCAGGCCTGAGTCGCAGTCCGCGTGCGTTGGCCCGAAAGCTCACTACTAGTCCTTTCTTAGCTTGCCATCGAACTTACACCTCTTGAAGGACGGAGGGTCTAGCCAAGTCCTGATCACGGTCAGGATTGGGAGAAGGACCAATGATCATGTTCGATGTCCTTGTGGCTTGAAAGGCTTCGACCTTTGTTTCGACCTTCGTCCCAAATCTCTGCCATCCTTGCTTGTGTCCTTTGCTTCGATTGAGCCTTTCCCAACGACACTCGTTAACAACTCACGAAACCGGGCTTCAACAGACTCATCGCTCGTTCGCTCACCAACTAGCCCGATACACATTCGCTACCCATGTCGATATTGTCGTGACCAATATCCTCGAACATCCACCACTACCGTCCTGTTCACTGGAATATCTTGCTCCAAAACATATTAGATAAGCAGGATTCACAGGACCGCGATGGACGTGGCATTGTTATTGTCGCTCTTTGCGACTCGCACTGTGGCTCTTCAGCAGATGGCTGGCAACTTCACAAATTTCGTGTCAAGCACACTTAGCTGTGAAGGAACCTCAACATACGCATTCACGCCACTGGAAACAGTAACAATCACAGTTGGTGGAGAATATACGTTCAGCGGGAATGGCACACCATCAGATATATACTACACTCCACCGCCGCCTTGTTTAGAAGTCATCGATCCTGACATGTCAACGACGTTCTCTGAGGAGTCGACTTCTACCACCCTCTTTCCAGCCATACCAACAACAACACCGTCCTCGCTAGAACCTACCTGGACAACGATCTGTAGCACCAGCTTTTATAGCTCTAACGCGACTGCTAACCGCGGAGCACCGTATGCAAATACGACAAGACCTGCAGTGACCTCATGCGCGACAGTGCCTGTCTACAACAGTCCAATCTTTAGCGCAAGTTTGGTGACTTCAGCCCATTCAGGTTCCCTATCTGAGGCTCGCACAGAAGAAACGCATTCGGCGAGCCTCAAGCTATCGACGCTGCCTGAGGAATCCGTTGCGCCACCGCAGGTATCAGCTTCTGCAGCTGTCTCAAAGGCAGGCAGTGCAGTACATAGTGCCATCACAGTCACGGTCACCAAGAAGACGCCTGTACCGCTATCGCCAACTGGTGGGCCGAACAATGTCGGGCCTACATTTCCTGGTGGCGGTAGCGATGTAGTTACACCAAACAGCAAGCAGACTCCTACCCCGGAGCCCACACCGCCCCCAACGACACAGCCCAAACCTACCAATACGAACGGCGGCAACAACCCGAATACCAACAGCCCGGATCTGCCGAACAACAGTAACAACAACCCTCAGCCTACAGGAGGCAGTAGCAACGATGATAAGCCTACCTCGGGGAAAAACAGCAACAATGCTCAGCCTACGGGAGGTAATGGCAACAATAATAATCCTACCCCTGGGGACAGTAACACCAATGACCAGAACAGCAATCCAACTGGTAGTAATAATAATAACAATAATAATAACAACAACAATCCCTCAGATGGAAACGAAAATGACAGCCCGACCGGCTCAAATAACAATAACGGCAACCAGAACAACAATTCCCCCACTACAGAAAATAATAACCAGAATAACAATTCCCCAACTATAGGAAATAACAACCAGAACCAGAACAACAACAACGCCAATTCAACCCCAACAGGCAACGGCCTCGGCAGCATAATCAACAGCGTCTTCAACTCGCCCTTCTCCACCGCCATCGGCATCACAACCTCGTTCGGCCGCGCCTCCCCAACCGCAACCCTCGTCGCCGGCGTCCCCATCCAAATCGGTCCCTCAGGCTCCTCAGTCTACATCGGCGGCTCCAACATCGCCCTCCCGACCGGCACCTCCAGCGCCTTCGTCACGATCGCCGGCCAAACATTCACAGTCGCGCCCAGCGCCATCGTCGCCGGCTCAAGCACCCTCACCCTCCACCGCCCAGCGAGCATAAGCTACAGCCCCGTGCAAGCCGCCACGCTCGCAGCAAGCACGATCACACACGGCGGAATCACAGTCACGGTCGAACCCAGCTTCGCCGTCGTAAGCGGACGGACATTCACGATCGGCCTAAACGCGCCAGAAGGCACAACAGTGATAAACAGCCAAACAATAACGTTCAACAGCGACGGCGTCGTCTTTCCCGCCGTCAGCGTCGGCGCACAAAGCACAGACGCCAACGGCGTCGTCTTCCAACCCGAGGGCTCAGCCTCAGCAACCACGTACCGCCCCGCCCTAACCACAGCCCCAGCCTACATCATCACAACCCTCGGCGACCTAACATTCAGCATCGACTCCTCCGAAGCCATCATCTCAGGCACAACCTACCGCATCGGCGCCGGCAGTCTAAACAGCATGACCACGACTGTCCTCGACGGCACGACCGTCGTCTTCGGGCCCAGCGGCGTCGTGCTACCGCATGGCACAACGCTGAAGCCCACGGCCCCGCAGCTGACGCAGACGAGCGCGAGCGCGAGCGCAGCGACGAGAGTCGTGGAGGGTTCGGCGACGGGGACCGCGACCGCGACCGCGACCGCGTCAGTGACGGCGCTGGCCTCTGGCGGGGCAGGCACAAGGGTCGCGGTCCCGTCTGCGTACGCGTACGTCTCGAACACGGTCTATGCGGCGCTGCTGGTTTTGGCGGTCGGGATGCTGCCGTTGAGTTTGGTTTTGTGAGTGAAGTCTGGTCTTCTCTGATCTGATCTGATCTTGTTTGTCGAGCGAGGCGTTATTAGATTCGATGGGGTTGCATCTTCGGTAGGACGGAAAGACAATGATGGAATGGAAGGAAGATACCCCGTGGCATAAATTGTTGAAAGGATATATGTCGCGATGAGGCGCTGGATATTTGCTTACTGTCAAGTTTTACGAAAAGGGGCTTCGAAGGTCATGGCCCGGGCGGCTGGACAGGACTAGTTAGTTAGTTAGTTAGCTATCGACGGGTGGCACTGCTGGCGGGAACAACCACGTTCGATTACACATTTCTAATGTACCACGACTGGATGCACGAACAAATGAACAACCCACAATTCTTACACTCTGAGTGCTTGTCAAAAGCTCAAATTAACTCTCCTGTCTAGATCTACAGTGCACATCTTCTATTTCGTCCACACTGCACGCAACGGTACACCCCAGACCCACCCCGCCAGTCCCATAGCTCCCACGCTCATAACCCCCGCCATGGCAAAATTCACCTGGTTGTTATCCAGAATATCCCTCCCACTTCCAATCATCCTACTCGGCTTCCCACCGCCACTACCACCATCAGCCTCATCCTTTTCCTTCTTCGCCATCACCAGTACCCGCCCCCCATTCGGCGCTTCCACAACCTTTTCACTCCGCCGATCCACCACGCTCGCCTGCAGCGTCGCGCCGAGCACGCTATCAAGCACACTCCCTAGTGCGCCCCACACGCCAATACCCAGGACGAGGCCGAGCGTGTCTTGGAGCCCACCACTACATTGACTCGGCAAGAACAGTACGCTCACAAGCCCGATGACCAATGCTCCGGCTAAGCCAGCACCGAGGCCAGCACCTGTTATACCTCCGTTGGTGCCTGGTGGGACCTCGCGCAGGTTGAGGATGAGCCAGGGTCTGCGCGGGCTCAATATGCCCAATTCGGAGGATAATGTGTCGGCTGTGACGGAGGCGTAGTTGGCGACTATACCTGCTAGAATGACATCTCGAGCGGGGAGGGAGCCGAAGCAGGCGGCGGCGGTAGTATCACGTTTGTCGTCGAGGCCGTAAAGGTAGATGTGTAGTAGACACAACAAGCTCACAACACCGCTGTTGGCGAGGACCTGGACTGCGCTACGCGGCTCCTGTCCGCCTGCGGTATTGCTTGCCTTCTTGGCGGCTTCCCTTTTCTCGTGGTACTCGGACGTCTTGTTCCAGTCTCCACTGAATATAGTGCCGAGAACATTTGAGGGTCTGGTTCCGCCCGCACTGTTCCTTGGATGACTTCCCGTGGATGAGAGTGTGAGGGTTGCTTTTACCTCCTTCTTGACTTTCGTCGCGGTTGTGCCGAGGAGGAAGAACAGGACGAGGAGGGTGAAGGGGAGCGGGGAGGGGTGCAGGGCGTGGATGGTAGCTGTTACGGCTGCTGTTAGGATTCCAGCAGGGGTGAGGGAGGCGTGGCTGTAGGAGCGGTAGACTAGGTAGGCTGTGATAGGTGTGGAGATTTCCCAGCGCATTTTGGAGGGAGTCCTTGTGAGTGTCGGTGGTTACGGGTTCTGCATTGGTGATTGTTTCGAGGTTGAGGTTGTTGCAGATGCGACATGCGATGCGATCGGGGTGAAGACTGATTAGGTAGACGTGAGAGAGGGGTACAGCATTGGGGAGCACAAGCACGAACGCCAAAGTAATGCGAGTAAGAGCAGAAGAAGCAAGATTTATTTCGATATTGTTCCTGCGTCGTGCCGCAGTTCAAAGTTGTGTGATGCGGGCATCCTCATCTCCGCTGTGTTTGCAATGACGTCAATGTCCCGCTAGCACGTGGGAGTGCATGCACGGCACGGTGGATGTCGATCCCTGATCACTGCACGCTGCATCCGATTGCGATGTGTCTGTAGCAACCACGAATGTTTCGTTGCAGGTCAAGCCATGGGGATTAACACTCTGCAACATCATGCGCCCAACCATTCAGCTGCGTGTGGCGGCCCTCTGCCGTTCCCCTCCTCGTAGACCTCCCATCCTGTCTGTCTCACGACCCCGATCCCGCTGGCACACCCTCCCCTCCACCCCCACACCTATCCGCAGACACCTCCATCTCGCCCCGCCCTTCCTCCTAGACACCTACACCCCCCGCTACCAGCTCCTCTCCTCAACCGATGCCGCCCGCAAACGCTCCCTCGCGTACTCCCACCTCTCCAACTGCAACCTCTGCCCCCGCCTGTGCAGCGTGAACCGCTACAAAGCAACCGGCCATTGCCTCATCGGCTCCAACATCCTCGTCAACACTATAGCCCCGCACTTCGGCGAAGAACCCTGCCTCCAAGGCCACAATGGCTCCGGCAGCGTGTTCTTCAGCGGTTGCAACCTACGCTGCGTGTTCTGCCAGAACCATGACATCGCGCACCAGCGGAACGGCATGGATCTGAGTCCGGAGGAACTAGCGGAGTGGATGGTCAAATTGCAGGATGTGGGGAGGGTGCATAATATCAATTTTGTCACGCCCGAACATGTAGTTCCGCAGGTTGCGTTGGCCGTTCTTGCGGCGAGGGATATGGGGCTTAGTGTTCCGATCGTGTACAATACGAGCGCGTTCGATAGTCTTGCGAGTCTGGAGCTTATGGATGGGCTGGTGGATATTTATTTGCCTGATTTCAAGGTTTGGAGAGATGACACGAGTAAGAGGTTGCTCAAGGCGGATAACTATGCTGAGCATGCGAGGGAGAGTATTAAGGAAATGTATAGGCAGGTGGGCGATCTGTGTTTTACGGGGGATGGCATTGCGAAGAAGGGGGTTCTAGTTCGACATTTGGTTATGCCGGGTAAGGAGGAGGAAGGAGTCGAAATCGTGAGATGGTTGGCTGGCGCTGTCAGTAGGGATTGTTTTGTGCATATTATGGAGCAGTTTCATCCTAGAGCGCACGTGGGCAAGAAGAAAAGAGGGGCAGGAGAGGAGAAGAGGTATGCAGACATTAATAGGGCAGTGAAAGAGGAGGAGATGAGTGTTGTGGTTAAGGCCGGCAGAGAGGCGGGTCTATGGAGGTTCCAGGAGGCTGCCAGGCATGATGGGTTCAATATCTGAAGCACGTACGGCGATATTGGAATGACGTGAGACGGCGACATGGTGAAGGAGGCCCGTGCGATTTCGTTGTTTGCGGCCAACCAAGACGGACGAGGGTGAAAACGAAGTATGGGCGTCGATAAAGACATGTCTTTGTCCTCCACCATTGCATCGGACAGACGTGACCTCTTCTATCGCATAGCTCAGCTTATTCGTCCTCAACATTATCTTCAACTCTTGCAAACCTGCAAAATGCAACTGCTCGTCAGAACCGGGCCTTCGCCAGCAAGCACCAACGGCGCACAGACACAACCATCTGCGAGATTACCGTATTCGAAAGCATATCAACAGCAATCGCATCTACTGCGCGAGCTCGGATTGCAGCATGCACACCGCAAGCATCTCCAGCAAACCCTACTCAGGAAGAAAAGACAGCTCGGCATTGTCGAAACCGACAACTCGCTAAATATTTTAGCCAAGCTTCTGGAGCAACAAGTCCAGTCGCTCGAGTGCCAAACTACCACATGCGAAGACGCCATAGCGACGTTGCGATCGCAGTTGGATCTGAACATGGTGGACCCTGAGTGTCTTGAAGAAGATGAAGAGCAGCACCTCACTGCGTCCGTTCTGTCGGCTTCGTCCGAGGTCTTCGACTTTGGTATCAATTGGCCGACTTCTTCGGCGTTTGCGCCTGCTAGTGCATATCGAGTTGCCGTGGACTAGGAATTGGCAGAAGCGCTAGAGAAGGCGAGCCTTGATGCGCAGGAGAATTCGGTCCACTTTGTGCCGCCCGGTGGTTGGGAGACAGTCCTAGGTACCTGGGTCTAGCCTTGAGGAATGCATAAGGGTAAAAGGGGAGAAGGTTGGATGTTGTCGATCATCGACTATAGACTATAGATATCCCTCCACGACAAGCGAGGTTCTCTGCCGATTCGACTCTATCGACTGGATCTGAGCCAATTTCATAAAGACACGTCTTAGGACAACGATGGAACCGTGTTGAACTTGAAGTGTATTGTTCTTTCTCCAAAAGTTCCCACTGACTGGAATGGCTTCTTTTGAAGATTTTTATATGCCAAGTCTCCGTGGCAGGCCTACGTAAAAGCCAGGCTGTATTGTGCACAACCATCCTGAAGTCTTCGTCCGAGGGCAGGTGATTCTCCGTATTGCGTGTGTGACACATTGTCAGCGACAATGCTATGGTCAGGAACGATGAATCTGATAGGTCTTTGAGAGTCGTCACATCAGCCAGATGTTCTGGGTGAGAACCAGCCGATATCAGATCCGGCTTGAATTCGTAGAGCTCGATAGAATGAAGCGATGGGAACAGACGACGAGTGTCTCTTACCAAGTTCGGGAGAGCGAGAATTGGCTCAGGCAGATACACTGTCTTCACCATGGGAACGAGCCATTGCGACCTTGGAGGTGCAGGACGTGGAATCCTACACCCACCAGGTCGAGGTTCTCGCAAGTGATAGTGAATGGTGCCAATAAAGCATGTGCGAGGCCTGTCCTTCAACAGCTTGTAGAAGGTCTTGCATGTTAGGAGGGGCCCACGGCACGGCGGGTTCGAGCTTGCGTGTTTGGCGTCGGCACATGCGTGCGCGTAGTCCTCGTCTTCGGGGAAAGACTCTAGATGCCATGGCTCGAAGACGTGGTCTAAGATGAGAGCGAGAATTTCATGCGGAAGTTGAAGGAGTCGAGATTCCGGCAACCCAGTTGCAGCAAAAAAGGCGACCGCGGAAAACTCGGGTGCAAGTAGACCCCTAGAAACTACACCTAGGTTGGAAGAAGGACCCCTAATTATAAGAAGCACTAGCCTAAACCAAGCCCCAAATTATTTACAACAATTGTTTTGCGGTCCGCATCTTTTTGGAAGTGGCTTGCCAGCATGGTCAACAGACCTCGGGGTTGAACTGCGTATGCGTGAAGGGAAAGGTGGGGAAGTGCTGATACTTGCCCCAGAGATGAACTCCGCTTATCGTCGATTGTCCTCTTGAAAGACAAAGCGGAAGACAAGAAGAAGACACCTATGACTGCAGTGTGACGGATATGGCTCTGGTTCTTGTAGGTAGGTACTGTATGTTGATGAGTACAGGGATGACTGGTGTCTGTGGCATCCTGACTGATACAAGGGACACCGGTGAAGTAGCGCCCGGAGCTACTGCAAAGCTTCTAAAGTATGTCAGTCTGCGACCAGTTGGTTGCGCGTTGTGCTGCACGCAACCCTACAATGACTTCCTACTTTCCATGTTCTTGGAGCAGTCTTCCTGGGACGAGATGAGGGACGATGGCGTTGACAAGTTGGAAAGCATTTCCCTTCTTCACTGTCGCTCAAGTACCTGTTCCTGCGGATGACGACGGCGCCTACATATTCGACGTAGGATATTATCTCGTCGACGATAGCTGATGCTGACGGGCACAGAGTGATCTAACGTGTGTTGCGACGTCTGCCGAGTACCTCTACCTAGGTGATAATAGCGGTCATGTGCGACAGCTTTCCCGGGCATTCAAGGTCACCAAGACCTTTCTAGCCGCCGACACGCCCAATGCTGCAGTCCGGCTGCTGAAGCAGATCCCAGATACGCCATATCTCGTCACCGTATGCGAAGACCTTCCGAATGAGCCGTCGTTGCGAGTATGGGATTTGGAGAAGACAGAAAAGAGGTCAACTGACCCCAAGTGCCTGTGTACAGTCAAGGTCCAGAATGGAAGAAGACCATTCCCGGTATGCTGAACGGGCCACTCTTGTCCTTCGATTATATACTGAGAAGAGGTCAGGTATCGGCTCTTGCGGTCTTGGACGACCTGACCCAAGTCGCGGTGGGATTCGCAAACGGCTCAGTCACAATCATTCGAGGAGACTTTATCCATGATCGAGGCACAAAGCAGAGGACGGTATTTGAATCAGAAGATCCAGTTACCGGTCTCGAGTTAAGACAAGGTGCCACCAAAGTGCTGTACATTGCAACGACCGCCAAGATCTCGAGTCTGATCATCTCAGGAAAAGGTCAAGGACAACCCGTTCGCACAGTAGACAATCGTGGTTGCCATGTCGGCTGTATGACCTTCGATCCAGCCACAAGTGACGTGATTGTCGCCAGAGAAGATGCTGTCTATTATTACGGTCCGAATGGTAGAGGACCGAGCTATGCGTTTGATGGGCCAAAGAAGCTTGTTAAGATTTATAAGGAGTATGTCGGCCTGATCTGCCCCCCAAGGGTCGCTCAAGTTTCCAAGAGCAAGACCTTCAAGCGTCTTGGAGGCGACGAGGTCGATGACCTCTTCAGTAGCTCATCTTTCACTCTCCTCGACACGGACTTGCGCTACATGGCATACACAGAGTCGTTGTCTGCTCAGCCACGGCACGTATTCGTCAACTGGGGAGAGCTGTTTCTGTTATCCGAAGATGGCAAGGTAAGCATTTCCATGATGAGATTTGCATTTCTAACGCCACGTAGCTGTTCAGATATCAGGAGAAGACCTTACAGCAGAAACTCGACATACTCTACCAGCGCGGTCTATACATCCTAGCCATTAACCTAGCACAAAAGTCAGGTGTCGACACTGCACTACAAAACATGATATTCCGCAAATATGGTGACCATCTCTATCAAAAAGGAGACTATGACACTGCAATGCAGCAGTACCTTCGAGCCATAGACAACACCGAGCCATCACAAGTCATTCGCAAGTTCCTTGACACGCAGCGGATACACAATCTTATCGACTATCTGGAAGAGCTACATGAACACGATAAAGCAACAGCTGACCACACCACGCTTCTCCTGAATTGCTACGCTAAGCTCAAAGATACAGAGAAGCTCGACAAATTCATTCGGACACCCGGCGAGATCAAGTTCGAACTTGATACAGCCATACCCATGTGCAGGCAAGGTGGCTACTATGAGCAGGCTGCCTACCTAGCAACGAAGCATGGCGACAACGAGATGGTTATCGACATCCTGATTGAGGACCTTAAGAAGTATGCTGAAGCATTGCAGTACATATGGCGACTGGAACCTGATGCAGCTTACCCCGTGCTCATGAAATATGCCCGCGTTCTGATCGAACATTGTCCTACAGACGCCACTAAACTATTCATCGACTACTATACTGGCCATTACAAGCCTCGAGAAGATGTGCCGGCCGTGGCTGATATCCAGCCTGAAGTCAGTGGTGGAGCCTTCCAAAGCCTTTCGGTACTATGGACGCTGCCGTTCGTTGGTGGTAAGACCTCAAGCACAACGGCGCCAGCTATCGAAGCTTCGGAAGCCCCTACCACAGAACAAGAGGCCGAGCCAGTTCCGACGTACCAAAAGCCTAGGCCACGCTCGGCCTTCTCTTCGTTCGTAGATCACCCCGCAGAATTCATCACCTTCCTCGAAGCTCTCTTACAGCAATCCGATCTGTCAGAAGCCGAAAAGGTCGATTTGACCACTGCACTGTTCGAGATGTACCTGCAAAGCGCCAACAAATCAGGCGACGAAAGAGACAAAGACCAATGGCAACATAAAGCGCGAGATCTCATCGTCGAAAATGATGTGAAAAACAGGGACGCCCACCCCACCATCGACACATCCGACGTGCTCCTCCTCTCCTCCCTCTCCAAATTCTCCACTGGCACAACCCTCATCCGCGAACGCGCAAACCTCTACCCCGACATCCTCCGCTCCTACACCTCAGCAAAAGACACCCAAGGCGCTATTTCTGCCCTGCGCAAATACGGAGCGGAAGACCCAACCCTGTACCCCCTAGCCCTAACCTACTTCGCCTCCTCCCCCTCCATAATCTCCGAACCAAACGTCCAACAAGAAGTCCAAACCTGCCTACACAAAATCGACCAAGAACGCCTCCTAGCGCCCCTCCAAGTCGTCAAGATCCTCTCTCAAGGCGGAAGCATCCCCGTCGGCACCGTAAAAGACTACCTCAGCACCAACATCGCCCGCGAACGCCGCGAGATCCAATCGAACCGTCGCCTCGCCGACTCGTACAGAACCGAAACCGCCTCGAAAAGATCCGAGACCGACGAATTAAGCTCCAAACCCACCGTGTTCCAGGCCCGAAGATGCGCCAGTTGTAGCGCGAGCCTCGATTTGCCGGTCGTCCACTTCATGTGTAAGCACTCTTTCCACCAGCGGTGTCTGAACACGCGGGTTGGAGGTAGAGTTGAGGATGCGGAATGTCCGATTTGTCAGGCGGGGAACGAGACGATCAGGAGTATTCGACGGCAGCAGATTGCGAGTACGGAGGGTCATGACCTGTTTCGGAGGCAGTTGGAGGGAAGTGTGGATCGGTTTGGAACTGTTAGTGAGTTCTTTGGGAGGGGGGTCATGGGGGTGGCGGTGAGGGAAGAGTGAGAGGACAGGGGTGGGGTGGGTGGTACGTGGTGAAATGAAGTGCAGTGAAGTGTTGTGGGTTCGTGTACGAGGAGAGGCGGGTGAGATGCTAGATTGACGACGTGGGACATTGGCATTTATATCTACTCTCCTGGGATGCATCTCTACGAAGCCTTGCGTGAGGCATAGCGTGCGCCTCATACGCCAGTGAGTCGAGTCGAGCCAAATCTAGTTTTCTCCGCTTTAGCCGGCCCAATTCGCATCGCAATCTATTCGCCCTTGTTTGTGTTCTAGACCCCGTACATAGCCTCTTCGCTACACCACAACGCCAAACTCCCCCGCTTCGCAGCAACAGCAACAGCAACAGCAACAGCAACAGCAACAGCAACAGCAACAGCAACAGCAACAGCAACAGCAACAGCAACAGCAACAGTAACAGTAACAGCACGCAGGAACTAACCTTCAGTCAAGTTACTCCACTACGCTCCGCTCACCAAGCCGTATACCCCCCATCAACAACCACATCACTCCCCGTCAGATACGATGAAGCTCCACTCGCCATCCACACCACCGTGCCGCGAAACTCCTCCGGCGTCGCAATGCGGTGCAAAGGGATCATCTCAACCCACTGCTTGCTGAGCTCCTCCATCTCGTCACCTGACGTCTTCGCCGTCTGGATGTAGCCCGGCGACAGCGCGTTTACTCTGATCCCGTGCTCGCCCCATTCGGTCGCGAGGGAGCGCATGAGGTGGCCGGCGGCGGCTTTGGACTAGAAGCGAGGGAGTGGTATGTTAGCTGGGTTGCACCTGAGGGCATGAATAATCCGGCAGGGATGATCCGTAAGGAACACTTTAGGGGAATACATACCACGTTGTAAGCGCTTTGCTTCTGTGGTTTGTTGACGATGCTGCCGCTCATGGAGCTGACCATGATGATGCTTCCCTTGATTTTCTGGTCGATCATGTGTCTCCCGGCGGCCCTGGCGAAGAGGAATGTGCCGTTTACGTTGACGTCGAGCATGGTCTTGAATTCGTTGAAATCGTAGTCTTCGGCTGGGGCGCCGCCGGCTAGGCCAGCGTTTGCTGAGGCAGGTCAGTCCAGGTCTGCGCAACACGCCTTTTTTGTGTCGCCGGAGTGAGTATATCGAGATAATATGATATTTGTGCATGCGACGGAGCAGTCCAGGCTGGGCTGTTAGGGAGGACTAAATAGTTGAAGCTCGAGCTTCCTTGCTTTGATTCGGACGGCCCTTGGCGAGAAAGTTGAACTGGGCAAGGAGTGGATGAAACGGGACACTTACTGACGACCACATCAACTTGCTTGAAATCCTTCACAATCTGATCCCATGTCTTGGTGACCATCTCCTCAGAGCTGGTGTCGCATTCATACGCTCTGATCTCCGGTTCAGGAAGACCAGCGTCCTTCACCTCTTGTTTGAGGTCCTTTACTGCCGCGTCTGCCGAGTCCTGTTTGAGGTCGACGACAGCTCCTTTGGCGCCAGAAAGTGCGAATGCTGCTAGAATCTGGGCTCCAAGACCCTGCGATGCACTGGATGAACCGGGTTAGCAGATGAGGCGCAACAGTAGCGCTAGTTGATGTAGTACCCGGTCACTGAACATTGTTAGCTGGCGACTGGTGTATTTGTTGTGCGGTGCCTCACTTACCGACACATGTCTTGCCCTCCAGCGAGAAAATTGGGAGGGTCCTAGCGATGCTGTGAGTATAACGTCTAGTACTGATAGCTGCGACAAGATGGCTGCGCAGCAGTGCGGTGCGTAGCACGTACGGTGGCATCTTGTCTGGTCAGCGAAGCGTGATTTGGCAAATGGTCCTGTCTTGTGAGGCTAGAGCTTCACGAAACGAGAACTGAAGGCCTCATTGTAAGGAGGCAGGGCTTCAATAATGTACAGATCCTGTGTACTACGCGACGATCGTAGCCTTGTGCTCCGGCCACTGCTTCCGACAGGTGGTTGTTGACCTGGTACGTCACGCTTACGGTTGCTTTTTCCGAACGTAGGAGCATTATGGTAGAAATCTGGGGCTTGCCGGTGCCGCGACACATACCCAGCCGGTGATGTTCTGCGCGACTCGGACCTACTGTAGGTGTTCGAGTTCTGGGGAACACCGGACACGATGTAGCTACGAGGACAGTTGTAAATCCACGTACTTGGAGTTGAACTTATTCCTGGAGATAGTCGCTTACATCTGAATTAGCTGCAGTACGAAATGAGATGACTACGTCATCTCGCGTAGCATTTAGCATACAGGTGACCATTCAAGAGCACACCTTGTACAACTTGAACACTGAGGATGATGGGGCAAGACCAGCTGCGAAAAGCAAGATGCCACCATTAAACACCATCAACAGTATAAGCAGCTGGACAGCTCGTAGCGGTTGACTTAGCGTCAAATACAGGGACCGAACAAGGCCATCCGTGACCTACGGAGAAACCGACAACTTGTCAGCCCCAACACCTTTACGTAGATCAGGAGCAACGTGCACAAGCGCGTGTCCAGTCAACTCCATACTTAGGCGCAAATGAATTATTGCTCTCTCCTCCCAAGATATTGCTCAAGGCAATGCCAAAGATTGAAGGAAGCCTTGGTTCCATTTCAATACTCAGAAAATTCACTGCTCAGAGAACAGTGCGTACATTATGCTGGTGCGCTTCTCATATAATCTCATTATGCGGCTGCAACCTCTGCAGTCCGCGATCTTGTCATTATAGCATGTGTATCTCCAACTACCTTAGTTTCAATGGACAAACTGTGAGAAGATGTCAGGAGAGAGGAGCAGTCAGAGCTGAGTTGAGCAATCATGCAACAAGAATTTAGGGATTGCCAAGAAAATGCTAAGGATGGCGCTAACCTTGCGCGGTGTCACGTGCATCGATTGGGCACCTGCCGCTGCTGCTAGTCTTGGCTGTCTTGGAATGCTCGTTGTCGGGCTTGATGAGTCTGAGTCTTCGCTAGCTAAATCCATCAAAGCACTCGACTCGATCCTAAGATTTCATTCAAGCTGTTTGCGGAGGTATATTGGATGAACGCAACTTGAGGTGTAAGACGACTTGGCCTGGGCGCGCCGGTCCCTCCACTTTTAAGTCTAACCTAGATTGAAGTCTATTGTCGAAACCTGGCGTTTTATTCTCGTCGAAGTCTAAAATTTGTGCGTAGGCTCCCTCGTAAATGGACTGTGACCAGCACAAAAGGCCAAATCTTGATGGTATAAATTAGGAGTATCCTGTACATGGAATGCTACATGGCGGCTTCTTCGGCTACTCCGCAATCGGCTGAGGCGCGAACAAGGACTCACTAACTCAGTAGGTTCGGGGAATTTCTTGCATTTGTTCCAAGCACTCGACTTGCATAGCCACGTCCATGCCGTCATACCCAGATGTGCAAGTGGATGACCGCAAATTTTGTAGAAGGTGCGCTGGAGGAGATGCTTTGAGACGACTCGATTCGGGCTTCAACATGGGTTGACTCCCACCGCCCGCAAATTCTCAAAATTCCAAGTCATTGGCAATGTCTGACTTATTACGTTCTGAAAAGCCAGGCTCTGGGAGCAAAAATGGCCCAGATCAGTCAGATGATAGAAAAATGCCATCGATAGGATACTTCCTCAACTTCCATCGGGTCGAACGCGGTGAGGCTGGCCGCTCAGGGTTTCGACCCCACAAATACTTGGAAGTTGTCTGGCGACGTCAAGATCCCATCGTCAGTCCAATACTAGCACTATGGTTGTTGGTACCCGCTGCCATCGCCCTGGCCTTTGCGAGAGGCGACCTGCACACGTGGGTTTTTGGTCTGAGCTACATTGCCATGCTACCATGCGCAAGCACCTTGGGGTTGACGGGACAGGAACTGGCACGAAAAGTGCCCAGGGTGGCTGGTGTCCTCATTGAGACCTTCCTAGGCAGTATCGTTGAGACGATACTTTTCATCGTCCTCATTGCGAAGCATGACGAAAGCGGCGGTTCCCTTATCACCGTTGTTCAGGCTGCCATTCTCGGATCGATCCTAGCCAATATGCTCCTTTGTCTGGGGTTTTGTCTCTTCATTGGAGGGGTCTCCCATCAACACCAAACGTTCCACGACTTGATCGGTGGGACAAGCTCAGATGTCTTGTTGGTCGCTGGGTTTGCCTTGCTCCTTCCCGGTACATATTTCTCGGCGTTGTACTCCTCCGCCATCAGTCCTGAATCCGACCTTACGCTTGTGGAACTACGCGCACACAGTCTGAGCATCAGTCGAGGTACGTCGATCATCCTCCTGGTCTCATTCTTCGTCTATCTCTACCACAATGTCTCGACCCATGCAACTCTCTTCGACAAGATTCTATCGGAAGAGGAGGAGAGAATGCCAGAAAATGGCGAGAACGACCCAGAGGGAAAACGACCTCGCCTCACTTTCTCGGAATGCTGCTTCACACTACTCATTGCGCTTGGCTGCGTCTCGATACTCGCCTACATACTGGTCCGAGAAATCCACCCCATCGTCCACTCCACTGCCGTCACAGAGCAGTTCATGGGTCTCATTCTCGTCCCACTAGTCGAGAAGCTCGCCGAACACGTCACAGCGGTGGACCGAATGGTCAAGAACCAAGCAAACATGGCAATCTTCCTCTGTGTTGGTCCGTCGATTCAGACCATGCTTTTTAATACCTCACTTGTGGTGATTATTGGTTGGGGTTTAGGGAAGCCAATGGATCTGAATTTTGAGGTCTTCATGTTGGTGTCGATGGTACTGGCTATCGTTGTGGTCGTTCACTTTCTGGCGGATGCGCATTCGAGCTATCTGAAGGGCTGGTTCCTGATTATTGTCTATTGTATTATAGCGTTGGCGGCTTGGTATTATCCTGGTGTTACCATCAATTCCCCGCGGAACCAGCAGGAGAATTGATTAGCTGGGGTGAAAACTGCGTTGAACTAAATACCCCTGGCCGTAAGAGAAGTGAAGTGAACGATATATAAGATCGTGTAGCAGCGCTCAGATCACGTGTGTGTATGCAGTGTGCGCCCCGGAGTCACGCCCCTTTAAACAAATATCTAACAAAGCTAAGAACTAATTCAAGACCTACGCATCAGCTCTATAGAATATAACACTAGTCTTAGCATGCTTGATACTACAAACACAGGCCTGACACCAGCTACCGAGACACAGAATGTGGATTACGAGAATTAGGAGAGCACACCAGTGTACCCGCTTGGTGCTCGAGCGTGAGATCCTGTAGCTAGCAAGAGTCAGCATTCATAATGCCCGAACTGGTAACCGATACGGCGCTTCTGTAGCTTAGTGGATTGAAGTCCGATATTGGAGGCCAGCTCCTACTTCCAACCCGCCACACTGGGAGCCTGAAGCGGGAGTGTGGGGCACATTCAGGCCACCAGTTAGTAGCCACCGAGTAGGAGAGAGGCCATAAGTCCCTTCGAACAAAGGAGTAGAGACAATGAGGTAAAGCACTAATAGTCGACTGACAGCCTTTCAGATCTCACCTGTCTGCGGCCCCGTAGATACTAATTTGCAGGGGTCATTGCGATACATTTCTTTGAACGAGGCCTCGACGCATAGGTAGGTACCACCTGGATCCTCCGCCATGACGTCCTGTCACTCTCGTGCAGCTGGTAACGGGGGGCCCGAGGGCCTGAAACAACTTGCAGAGAAAGAGCATAAGTCTTTAGGAAACACTTTGCTACCACCTTTGCAAGCTGATTTGTACCCTACCTTTAAGTGTTCTACAGCCTCACTCAACATCAAGCTTGACTAACGATACTACTTTCACCATGGGTTCTGTATCTACTTCCAAGACTTGGCTTATCACTGGAGCGTCCCAAGGGCTTGGGTTGGCAATGACCCTGGCCGCACTCGAAGCTGGGCACAGAGTCATAGCAGGCGCACGCAACCCTCAGGCAGCAGCGAAATCGCACCCCGAGGTCGAGACTGGTGGAGGAAAGTGGCTTGAACTAGATGTCAGCTCGGCCAAGACCAAAGACATTGTGGCAAAGGCCGTGGGGGACGCCGGAGGTATTGACGTCGTTGTGAACAATGCCGGATATTTCCAGTCCGGTACAATCGAAGACCTCGAGTAAGCATGTCCTCCCCAAAACCACACTGGTCTGTAAAGCGCAATCGATCGCACTTTGGGCCAACCTCTCAAACCTAATTCGGCCTACACGGTGTTTTCTAGTGAAGACGAAATACAAGCAGCAATGGATGTTAATTTCATGGGCCCCATTCGGGTGTTGAAGGGGGCACTACCCTCAATGAAAGCACGCAAGTCAGGAACAATTGTCTCCATTTCCTCGATTTGGGGGTTTTGTCCCTGTCCAGCAGGAGCGGCATATAATTGTCCCAAGACCGCGCACGACATGCTCCAGAACGTCTTGAGCGCAGAGCTGTCATCGTCCAACATTCACACCGTCATCATTACAGCAGGTGGGTACCGAACCAATGTGTTAGTGAACTCAAAGCAACCGGTCAACGGGTTCTCGGAGTCTACTATGAGCACGCCCGTCGCTCAACTGTTGAATGAAGTCGATAAACTCATACAAAATCCAGAAGAACACGTAGCTGGGGATCCTGAGAAATTTGGCAAGCGCATCGTGGAAATTGTGGACGGCTCAGGCATGGGCAGGGGGTTGGAGAAGAACTCGAGATTTCTTCTCGGACGCGACGCTCTGAAAGCGTCTGGCTTCACAATGAAGAGCTTGACGGACAGTTTCAAAGCCAGCGAGGATATCGCATCGAGCACCGATTTTGAGGGATACAAAGATCCAAGTGTAGCGACGAGCTCCGATATTTCTGGCTGAGTGTCGACATTGATGTTTTGTTAGCCATGATATTACTCACTCTATGTAAGGAAAGGCTTCGATGTCCTCCGAGCGACTCACGTATTTCGTGACAACGTCCTCCACGACGGAGTCAGTGTCGAGGTGCTCCTTCTCCTCCTCTCGCGGAACGCCATCGCCAGGTTTCTAAGTGTCGATCTTAGTTCCACATCTCACTTTCGCCTTCGTGACGCTGAGCTCTTTTCGCGTTTCAACCAGCTCCCGCTGCGTCTGCGATAGCTGGATCAGCACCGAGTCCCTCTCTGTCTGAAGGGCATGCGCCCGACTTCGTGCATTGTTTCCTTGCTCCATGAGTCGTGCGACACTATTCTCATGGGCCGCTACACTCTCGCCCAACACATCATTGTGAGCTTGTACGCCCCTAAGCTCAGCGCGGAGAGCTTCATTCTCTCTTTGTTCGTTGTCGAGGTGCTCGTAGCACAGCGCAACCTCGCGTCTGAAGTCATCCAGCTCATCACCATACAGCGCGCCTCCGAGAAGATCAGTGTCGACCTCATGCTGCCGTCTCAACGCGCTGTTCTCGTCTCGCGGCTGCTGTAATGGCTCGCCGAAAAGACCATCCCTGATGAGAACGCCGTCGAATGCAGCCTGACTCCTCAATGCGCGGAGTTCGTCTCGCACCGCCTGCAACGCGGGCCCATAGAGACCGTCTTCAAGCAGGATCTCATCAAAATTCGCCTGAACTGTGAGCCGGTGGACTTTGTTTTGCAGAGCTGATATCTGGTAGTATGCGTGCTCGCGGTCTTGGAGTGCATCCCATCGCTCCAGCGTACAACACAGCATGTGCGCTCGCAGGCGCTCGATTTCAGCCTTGGAAGCTCGTAGCTCATTTTGAAGTTGTTGGAGGCAGGAGCCGGACTGCTGTTGGCTGTAGGTTTGCGCAGGAGGTGGCAGCGGCGGCGGATTACTTGTGTTCGCGGACTGCCCAGTTTCTGCGATGAAGGTATTGGCTGTTGTTGATTCGGAACAATTGAGCAACTCCTCGAATTGCTGATTCAGACTCGGTCTAATAGCAGTTAGGGCAACCAGCGGTGCCGAACAATAACTGAAGAAGATAGGGTTCACTTCCGGCTCACTCTTTTGTGAAGCCACGTTGGCGCTATCTTGTCCGTTTGCAATGGAGAGCCGATCCTCCAGGAGATCGTCAAGAGCCAGGGACGGCTCAGGTGAGAGAGTCGCTATTCTAGGAGGTAAGCAGTCGGGACCCGGGTGGATGCTAGTGTCATTGACCTTCGGTCGCAGATCGACAACAGACGAAAATGAGCCATTGGACTTGGCGAAATACTCAGGTTCGCTTGTTTCTGAAGACAAAGCTTGTCCGGCAGCGAGACCTTTATTCCTCGCGTGAAGCTTGAGATTCTCTTCTTCGATGATAAGGTCGGAATGGATAGTAATCTCAGTATGACGCGAATCGAGACAAGATAAGTCTTTCGGACTTTGCTCCGGGTTGATGATGTCGGATGGGGTTCTCGGTGTGCTGCTGGTGGCTGCTAATTCTGCAATACTTGGATATATGATATCAAAGACCTCGTAACCATCTGGGGAGGTAGAAGGATAGGTTAGCACATCTGAGGAAGTTGCTTGGTTGTAATAGGGCGACTCATGTTCTGCCGAGTCTTCTTTGTCTGAGGAGATGTCGATGGGTGATTGAGAGGAGTTTTGCTGCCTTGGTGGGACTTGTAGAGAGGAGGAGGTTTTGACCGGCTGAGCTGGCACATTGAGGGGAGCTGCTTGCTCATGATCAAACAAATCTTGTTTCGTGGTGCTGACGGGCTCCGCAGTAAGTCGCTTCTTCCGAAATCTGCTGGCAAGCTTTGTCTTGATACTAGCCAATCTGGTCTTCTTTGTTTCGCCTTGCGTGTGAGGTTTAACGTGGTGGGCTTCTTTATATGCCCGCACAGGGTAGATCAAAGAGAGCAACTCCTTTCCGAAACCCATGTTGAGGTGGTGTTGTAGAAAGGTGGTCAGTCCTGTCCCGGGATTATGGGACGCGATATGGATGGGAATGGTACAACTTGGGGGTGTACACACTGTGAGGGAAAATGGAAGGGACAAAACTGGCCCTGCGCAACATATCCTGCATGCGGCTCTAAAGCACAACGCGCACTTCACTCTACTGGCGTGGCGCAAGTGCAGCACAAACGAGCTCTGGCGTGTACTTCGCAGACTGACGCGCCGTCGCAGTCACGATCGACAGCAAATTGTCTCGCTCGACTACAGTTTTCCATCGCGACTCACCTTTTGACTAGCGCAAGGCCGCAAAGACCGGCAAGCCAGGGGTGGAAGTGCAGGGGTGGTTAAGTCAAATACTACCGTAGATGAGGTAAAGGTACATCGTTGAGGCCGCATATGTATCGTTTTGCGGTGGAAATGCTGAGACACTGCAATCACTGTCGGACATGGAATGTGCCGGCGATGGCATCTAGCCTCCGAAGTAACTCATCGTTTGTTAGCAATCGAAGCGTCCTGCAGACGCTGTCTTCTCGACAACTTGGCGGACACTAGGGTATATGTATACTGAGCATGTCGAATTTGAGAACTCCCTTCGTCCGGAAGTTCAAGTTGTCTAGTTCGATGTACGTACGTTAGCGGCTGATAGCTGGTGACCACGATCTTTTCGCTCGTCATTGCCTGGATTGAACATCGTCTTCTTCTATCGCAATTAGTATTATCGGACTGGTAATGGTGTCCGAGCGAGAATAACCGAGTCAGCATGTGATCATCACAAGTGGCTGCGTTGCTGTCGTCGGTGTTAGTTTGTTGTAACCAGCTTATTAAATGCACGGTACCGGTGACGTCGAATCTCCGGATTGATAGCTCTGTAGAAATAGTATCTACGCACGTCACCAAACAAACCATCATACTCCCCAGTACATGTCAAAACATCTACCACAAATCCCCAAGTTCCCCTTAAAGCACGGGACGAGGCGGACAACAACGTGGAGAGGGAACAAAGGAAGATATGCAAAATGGACTTGTAGTGATGTGGTCCGAGGATAGGACGGAATTAGGCAGGTTTGCCGCGGCAAGGTGAGTACTCGCAGTCTTCAAAGGACTGCCAGGCGCGGACATACTTATGCATTGCATCTACTTGGTCGAGGACGAAACATGCGATAAATGAAAAATGAGGTTCATGGGATAGTAGCCCAGCATGTCAGGCAGTCAACCTATATAGGAAATGCACATATAGAAACAGTTACCCCCGCTTTTCCGAACCGTTGTGTGCATCTCAGATTCATTGGTCCTGATCAGCACCCTTCCGTCGTTTCTCATACACCCAAAAACGTAAGTCGTTATTCATTGATAGTCCGCACTTGTCCCTGCCCCTTCGCAACCTCAGAAACTGTTACCGTCGAAGACTTCTCCTTCAGCACGCCTTTCTTCATAAGCCTTTGCCAGTCGGCCTGCTCCTTGACCAGCAAATCTCTATCAAGCACGAACCCATCCACTTCCTCGACGGTAGAGCAGCACTCCGCAAGGAGCAACTCCATAGCTCGCCTCCTCATCCAAGTCATTTCGTCCATCAAGCCGATCCACTTCTTGTCTTGTACCGCATTTCTGCTTGATAGTCTATAAGCGTCCTTCGTTTCCGCCTCTGCACCCATCGGAGGATAGAAGCCAACGGTCAATGGATTGTCTCGTAAGTCGATTTTCCTCAGTGCGGGTATACGAGAAAGAGTGAGACATGTCCGCCTCATCTTTTTGATCCTGTTCTTCGCCAAATACAAACTTCTGAGTTTGACACAACCTTGCAACGAGCTCAAATCGGCCAGGGCATTGAAATTCATGTTCAACACTCTTAGGTTCGGGAAGTGATCACCGAACCCGACAGGCAAAGAATCCAGACCACACGACGCAATCTCGAGACAACGCATTGTGAAGTTTGCCATGGTTGGCAGCACTAGGCCCGTCTCTGGAAGCGCATTGGCTGATAGATATAGTTCTGTGATGTCGTGCGCTCCACTGAGTATATCATTGACAAGTGTCGATGCCACGCGCTGATCGCATGCAGAGAGGATCGTGAGATGTTCTGCTTCGGCCAGCCCTTGCAGCATCGTGATACTGTTACTGTCAATATTCAGTCGCTGCAGACTTGGGAAGGCTGTTAGGTCCAAGCTCGTCAGCTCGTTCTGAGCAAGGCAGAGAGTCTCGAGGCGCGCCGCAACTTTCTCTCCGCCGATTGTCAGGTCTTCGAGAAGATTTTCCGTCAGGTCAGCTGTTTGTAGCTTCGGTAGACTATCAAGGTTCCTGACGTGCATCAGATTGTTCTTGCTCAGGTCGAGGTTTTCGAGAGACGCAAGGTCGCACGTACGGAAGTCGACTTCAGGAACGTCGTTGCCAGAAAGGTCTAATGTGATCAGCCCGTTGAGGTCGAGGATGCCTTCGATGTTGCGAATCTTGTTGTTGCTTGCGTTCAGATGGCGCAGGTGGATGAGGCCGCTGAAGCACTCGAGGGACTCAAGCTGATTGCCAGACACATCGATATGCTGGAGGTTGTGTAAGTGCGTCCACGATGTGAGATCATTGATCAGATTCGAGGACATGTTGAGTGACCTCAATGAAACAGGCAAGTCGGTCAGCTGCACTACCTTGTTCCTTCTTAGGTCCAGGTACTCCAGTGATGAGCAGTAGCCACTCAGCCCTCGGATTGCTGCAAGTCCACTGTCTGCCAAAGAAAGCTTTCTCAGCTGCTCCCAGAAAAGCTCAGTCGGCTCCGCATCCGTTATGGCTTTCACCAGTGCATCTTCAACCAACGCAGTCGAGCCGTGTGCCTGACGCAGAGCTCTTGAATTAGCTCGCTCGGCGACGAAGCTTTCTTCAGGATGATTGAGCTTGTCAATCTGATGCAACGTGAATTCCGACAATGGCGTCAAGCAGAGAATGCTAGACTCCTTGGTGACGGATGTCTTTCGTATACTCACCTGGCGATTAGGCGCTGGCGTGATCTCGTCATGCTTGATGTGGATCAATGACAACTCCTGGTTGTCTTCTTGACCCTCTTCGTACTCCTCTATGCGAGAGACAGGTCGCCTGTTCAAGGTCATAGCTCGGTACTGCCCGTGGCGCTCGACAGAACCCATGACTGCCCGTACTCGAGCACCATGATCTTCTTCCACCACATGATGGTCCTCTGTAGGCTTGGCAGGACTACTGCCAAGCACAGTACCGTCATCGTCGAGGGGTAGTAGGCTCGGGTCGTCTTCATCAAGGTCGGCGTCAGATATGCTTGGCGGCTGTATATAAGGTATCTCACAAGCAATTGGTGAGCTAAACGCAATCGTGACAACTCTTGGTTGATGTTTGGCGCCAGTGTCGATATCCTTAGATGGAACACCATTGTGCAGGCGCTCCTCGTGCGTCGAAGCTTGCGGGCCCTTCGAATGCGGACGCTCTTTGGTTTCAGACGGGCGCTGCCTTCGAGGCGATCTCAAAGATGACTTGGCAGGGGTTGCCACTTCTGGTGGCGGCGACCCGGGTTCCTTTCGTTCTTCATAGTATGTGTTGTTCTGGTTATCCTGTACGTTGAGCTTATCTTGCAGCATTCCTAGCATAGGACTCTTCTTCAGACTAGCCTCTCTCAACTCATCGATACTGAGATCAGGTATGTCATCAAACGGATCTGCCTCGCTGAACTCTGGTCCTCCAGCTTTGCTTTCTGGGGACGCAATTGGCTGCGGTAGCTTGGGTGCTTTGATGTTCTGCTTGACCCAGGTTTTCTTCTCGTGATCGAATGTCATCACACCAATTGTGTCAGGCAGGGATACTGTACCCTGGCTGATCAAACCTCTTTGGCCAGATGCAGTGGAGGAAGTGGTCGGGATGGTCCGTCTTGAGCTATCGCTGTTAATGTTCTGGGTGTCTGTGTCAGTTGCAGAGTATTTTCTTTTCTTGTCGTTCTCATTCAGTATGCGCATCCCAGGTGGGTCGCTCTGCATGCTCTCGTCGATGTCTGACTGCTCTTGCGCTTCTGCTGACTCGCCTTCTTCTGGTACAGGAACGAGTGCAGCTTCTTCCGACGCCTTATTGTCGGCTAGTTGCAATGTACCAAGAGCAGAAGTGCTCGTCAAGATGTCCAGATCATCCGGCTCGTGGAACTTCTTCAGGTGATCAGCAATTTTAGAATCGTGCTGAGCATGCCTTCGGTCTGGTCGTGGCGCGACTCGTCCTTCTCTGGACGGTGGTCGAGAGAAGGAATCTTTAGTCGAGTCATCGACTTCAAGGTCAAGAATGGCGTCAGGATCGAGCTCAGACACATCCTCTGGTTCCTGGATCTTTGGCAGGACAGGCTTTGGCTTCCCTTTCGCGCGGATAAATTCCATAACCTTGTTTGCTTCCTCCATGTAGTCCTTAGTGGCGAGCGAAGCTTTCCTTGAGTCTTGCTTGACTTCAGCAGCGTTGTTAGCGAAGGATTCAAGCTCGGCAGCCAATTGCTCGGCAAGCTGTGGTGTCACCTGCGTCGCGTTCTGCAAAGTCTCAGAGGCCGAGGCAGATTCAGCCCTAGAGTGGCCATCTCTTGAAGACTTTCGAGATCCTGAAGGACGAACGATGCGACGTGTCGCGAGAGTCTCAGCGGAGGCTTGCTCGGCATCTTTTCCAGGCAGAGCATCTCTACGCTTCTTCCCTGCTAAGCTATCACTCGGCAAGCGACTGACCTTGATCTCGACCTCTGTACCAGCGACAAATAGCTCGTCCTTCAAAAGGGTCCTTCGTCTCTTGGGTGACCGCTCTTTTGTCGGTGAGGCTTCCTTTTCTGGACCCTTCGACTTGCGCTCGTCGATAGTGAGCGACACGAGATCCTTGAACAGCTTTTCAGCGGGGCCGTCTTGTTTTGTGTCTTCAGCGGCTGGCCTCTCCACTTCTTTCTCGAAGCCGAAGCCGTCGAGCTCGCCTCTGCCGAAATTGCTCATCCGCAGAGCAGCAGCTTCCACGTGTACTTCCAGCTCGGACGTCTCTTCCTCAAATTGACTCAGGATGCGCATCAGCTTGTTGTTCGTGTAGGTATCTCGATTCCCGAACAATTTCAGCGGACTTCCAGCAGTACTATACTGAGCAGAAGGTGGAGCATGGTGTAACACACTAGTATCAAGCGGACTCGTGGGCTCACTGATGCTGATTCTGCTCTGCTCGATTCCGGAGTGCCTGTAGGGCGGAGGCGAGCTCCTGAATTCCTTTAGAGCCTCTAGTTGAGATGTGTTGCCGGAATAAGGCTTTCTGTGTATGGCACTGACACGGCGGGTGGTGCTGACAAGTCTGCTGCTCGGAATGTAGTTCTGAGTACCCATAGACAGGTCTTCTGGCAGCGACAGGGATGTCAATTCGGCAGCGTGCTCGTCTGGCATGATCGATTCATCCTTGTCGTTCAGGTCTTGAGCACGGTATGACGGGGACCTTTGCGAGTGTTGTCCTTTGACGAGCGGATCAGTGTCAAGTGTCTCCTGCAGGGCCTGCCTGCGAATACTGCTTCTTTCAGAATCGTCCAGCGGAGAGAAGACTTCATCACTGATCTCCTTGCGGCCACTGATGGTCCTCATTCGTGGGTCGTTACTACAGGGAGGGGGAGCATGTTCCAGGTTAGAGACGCGTCTGCTGACGATGCCCCTGATGTCGCCCTGTCGTAGGATGTCGGATGAGATGGCTGACATGTCGAAGGTCTTATCTTCTTCGTCGACTTCTTGCAATATGCCCATTCCTGGTGGCCTGCTTCGCGATGTTGATGTTCGGGGAGCAGGAAAAGCAGAATTGCCTAGAGAGTTCCACGGCTTCTTCTCCTTCACGAGCACAGAATCGTCATTTTCGTCGTTCTCCACTGGCTCGGGCGGGCCTGAAGACTGCTTGAACATGCCTTCCAGCTTAGAGGGCGAGAAGAGGTCACTATCGAGGTTGTTTCCCTCTTTCAGCCTCCTCTTCCACTCGGGTGTTTCATCCACCTTTGTGGATTTGTTGATGGTGTAGTGCTGTACTGAGTTTTGAGAGTCAGACAATGCGCTGGAAGCACGTCTTGGGATGGTGGAAGGGACTCGAGGCTTGGACATAGCATTGAGACTTGCAGGTGATCGTTCAGAGAGAGCATTGTCGTTGTTCTCTTTCATGCGGGCGATGCCGCGACTTGATCGAGGGTTGAGGAAGCTGCCGCCGTTGCTAGCATTGCGGATGTTGTGGGCCAGGTGAGGGATGCGACTTTGTGAGGCTAAGGCAATGCTCGAAACTCTGCGACTCGTATTGCTCTTCCCACTCTGGCTTGGGGAGGGCGAGGAAGAGGAAGAAACAGAAGGTTGCGGTTCCCACTCCTCTGAAAGGCCATCCAGCCATGGTTCGGCCATGGTGTTGATAGCTGTAGAGTATGTTCGAGAGCACAAGCGCTCCTGGTGCTACCGTATAATCATGAGGTAGTATGTCAGAAATACTTGGTACATGTGCCTTGACTTCTATGCACAGAAGCCGTTATTTGTTGTCTGCACTAAACTGGTTAGCCCCCAACCCTATCGCAAGCGCGTTTCGCCGAACGGAATCGCGATTGCATCACCCCACGCAAGTCCCAACGGACACTGCTGATGATCATCGTCATCTACGGATTAATCTTGCTGGTCATTGAAGTATTTGATATAGTGTGTTGAGGCTTTTATACATTCGTTGCCGATGTCTGGAAGCAAATATATACGAAAATGTACATGTATGTGTAGCACAATATCCTCCCCATGGCCATATGTGTAGACGTCAAAGACCTGCGCCGAGCACCACAGCAAGTAGTCATCAAGAACATCATCATCTTCCCACACCTGAACTCCTCGCCATTATACATTTATACCTCCACAACACGCCCCAGCGGCGTCCGACTGGACTGCTGTGCCAAGTGCTTCTTCTCAAGAGGAAGCGGCTCTGCGCTGATCTGTCCGTCCGGGCTTTCCCCATCCACGCTGCCGTCCGTGACGATTTTCATTCGTCCTGATGACTCTCGCACGCTATCACGAGCAGTGTAAGCTGTCGGCGCCGTGCTGGCCATCGACAATGCCGTGCTTGATCGTTGATGCACCAGTTCTGGCGTCGGCGGTACCGAGCTGCGATCCGACGTAGGCGTGACATGCCCGTTGTCACGCGATGTGCCAGACGTGCGTCGCGACGTGCCGGAAGATGGCCGTTCATCAGCTGACAAGTTGCCGTTGCTCGTGTTATCTGTCTCCCCCTCACTCATCCGAGCAATGTCGGCTGCCTCGTTGGCAAGCTGCAGTCCTTCCACAGCTGCAGCGCACTGCTCGCTAATGTTGCGAATGATGTCTGCAATAGCGTCCGTCTTCTCCCGAAGATGTCTATCAGCCACGTCGTGCACGCTCTGAGTCGAATACCTCTTGCTTGCACGGCTGGACAGCCGAGTCTCCAAGCCTTCAGGTCCATCAGTCGACGTTGACGCAGCTGATGCAGCACGTCGCGACGGCCCATTTCGTTTGACCGTGTTCTCGTTGGCCGAGACTGCCGAGTCTTCATCGTCGGCATCCTCGAAGCCTTGTCTGACATGCTCTGCCAACTCATTGGAGGAGCCGATAGATCGAACAATATGCTCCATATGGTGGGCTTGTCCGCTGATGAGACTCCGAAGGTGCAGCACCACTCTTTGTGCCTGGTCTCGTTGTTGGGCGAGGGTGGAATTGGCATGCTGGAGAGCTGCAATCTCTTTCCTATTACGGTCGCGCTCTTTCTCAAGGTCTTCGGCGATGCCTTGTTGCAGGACAAGCGCCTCGAGAGCGTTGTCTCGTTGTCTTTCTGTGCCGGAGAGTCGGAGCGCAAGCCTGGCCTGATCGTCCTTCTGCTGGTCAATAATGCCGGTGAGTCTGCGTTGTTCCCGCTTGCCCGCTTCGATCTTGACTCGGAGTTCTGCGAGCTCTTTGTTGAGCGACTCGACAAAGGCCTGGAACTTCTGGAATTGTGCCTTCCATGTTTCGGCTTCTTGTTCGAGGACGTTGTTTCGCTTCGCAACCTTGGCCAACTCGGTGTCCATTCGTCCCTTGAGGTTGATGAAATCCTGCCATGCCTCTAGGGCATCTCGAGAGTACTGGTTGCGTTCGCGTACCATCTCGTTCATGTGGCGCATTGAAATCTTGGTCATTAGAGGCTTCTTGGTTGAGCCCTGGAAGATGGCTTTAATGCCGGAGTTGCGGCCGAGTTTCTCGCAGACATGGTCCATCACCGCCATAACAGCATCTTGGTTCCACCAGATTGGATCGACCACTCTTTCAACTTCACCACCCCGGAGAACAATGATGTCACCGGCTGGGATGAGTTTACCGCCTCCATAAGCAGACTTGAGATGTTGAGGCACGCCGGAGATTTCGACATCTGAGTTGAGTGCTTGCGTAAGTCGGTTGACCATCTTCGTTCTCTGGCTGGGAGTGAGAACATTCGGAGGGTGATCAGTAATGACCAAGTTGCGATCCAGATCTACAAGAAGTGCATCTTTTGGTGGTGTGAACAGGGAGCGACATTCCGTCGTGATACCGAGAATGTATGGACCAGGCTCCTGAACAAGATCATGGACGCTGCGCGCATGCGCTACGGGCACGTACAAACCAGTCCAGTCGTAAACTCTAGTGCAGAATCTGATCGTCTCGGCAGCCACTGTAAGCATAGCAGAATGATGCGACATCAGGATGATTCTTCGAGTTGGCGAGACCGCTGCCTCCATCAGCCCGACCACGTTGGGAATGGCCAAACAACTGAAAAGTGGCCACATGGCGAAGTTCTGGAAGCCGGTTGGTGAAGAAGGGAATTGGTAGCACAGAGCATAATCCTTCATGTCGATTCGGACAAGGTCGTTGAGTCGGGGTGCTGGGAAGCTGAGGATCCGAGATACTTCTTCGGCGTGGAATAGATTCGTTGCTTTGTTCCAATGAATCCACATCCCTCTGAGATAGTCCCCAAGCAGGTTGTAGAGGGGGTATCTCGAGAGAAAACTCAAACAATATGGGATCCAATATGTCTCGTCGGCCACATCTCTGTAGTCAGGTTCAGTCTTCCTTCTGAGGTCCCGGATCGTCTCTGCGCGCTTCTCATCTGCTCTCGACCAGACGCGTAAAGCAATGCCGTATAGCGTGTGTGAGGAATCTTGTTGGAGGACGAAGGAATGATGTACGCAATGTGGCTGGCTGCGTCCTGTGCAAATCTCGACATCGTGAGGGAAGCAAGCCTAGATATGTCAGTTGTGGGAAGCTCGATCTAGTGGTTATGCTCACCCTCATAGCACCGTGCAGAGATCGTGCAACCTCATTGTCGGACTCAAGACGGGGACTGCTGCCCAAGATCTCCGGCAACCAGAACTGTCCAACAGCGCCTCTCATGTGCTGGATCTTGCCTTGCGCTGGCGACGCAGCCTTGACCCATTGTGATGGTTCACGACCAACACCACAAACCAAATAAGCATATGTGAGAGTCTTTGGCGTAGGTCTCTTCCCTGCTGCCATTGTGCTCGGCATTGGCTGTGTGATTCGAGAATGGAGGGACGAGGTCCTACTAGGAACTGCATTGTCCGTCGCAGCGCCCTGGTCGCGAGTGCCTGGTCTCGTCGTTTCACGTGTGCCAGGTCGGACCGAAGCTGACGAGTTCCTGACGGAAGGTCCCATCATGTGCTGGTTGTTCGAGGTCCGACTCGAAACTCGTGTATTCGCCAGATTCGCGGCTCGTGAGCAGTGCTCGTGCAAGACCCTGATAGTATTCCGGCTGCTCTACCTTAGTGGAAAATTGTTGTGCGACTGAGGAGATACTGATGTTGACCACTTGTAAGAGTGGAACGAGCGAACAGGGCCGAATCTCAGAACAAACACGCCCTCACATCAGATTCACAACTGACGAGGTCGAACGAAGAAGCGAAAGTAAGGGAAGTTGTGAAAAGGCTTGCTGCTCATGCTTCGTTTCAGATCCCCTCAGATCAGAAAAGCTACGAGTCTGGCAAAGTGGCCGGATATGCAGCTTGTCGATGATGAACACGAAGACCAGACCCGATCGAGCGTTGGTAGCAGCAGCAATTTGATTCTATGGAGACACGACCTGGCAGGAATTGCGGATCTTTGGCAATCGTGGACGTCAAAATGTGCATGGATCTGGGACTCACCGTGTGATCCTGGAAGACGCAGCGGGATTGTGAAGACGCGACAAGCAAAGAAAACGCCATTTGAGCGGGCCAGCTGCTCGATGGCGTCCTCCACGGATGATTGTTGACCGACATTGGCTCGTTTGACCAGATTGACTTTGGCCTCTAAGCTACAATCGAGCCTAGCCAGGAGATTCTGCTTGTCCCCGAAGATTTAGCTTATAAGAAAGGTCGCCAGGCCGCTTGTTTTGCAGCTACTGCGCCCTAGCATTCCACACCACTATCGCCTAACCCCATCTATTGCGGCACTAAAAGCCCCTGACGAGATTGCAATAGGCCGTATTGTGTCAATCGCTCAACTCTCTATCGGACTCCAAAACAACGTGTAGTGTCACGAATCATGGTGCACTCGATCTAGTACATCCCCGAGAGCAGAGAGCAAAAGAGTACGTCTGCCACAAGTCTTATCCGACAGCTTGGTTGCAGAATGATTGTCGTGGCGTGGTCTGACAAATGTACGGCGCTTGGGGCGTTTGGATGCCATGGGTCTGGGACACGAGAAGTCGGAGCACCGTAGCGCAACTATTAGCGGCAAAGTTAACAGTGTTCGATCGGAGACTTCGAGCCTTTATCTCTCCAGCCACCTGGGCACCGAATTAATGGCTTGGTGAACAGCACCACGTGGTTACTTGGTATGAGACGGGAGGTCACAAGAACGCCTTGCAGACAGTTAACGATAATGCGAGTAGCGATGAGTTCTTCCCGCGAGCAATGTCGAAGCAGAGAATCGCGTAACTGTATATCGCAAAAGACGTAGTGCTCCTGCCATACCTTTATGTCACACCAGCTGGGACAACCAATGGTAGTATGTGGTAAGATGCACCGTATTCGCACGGAGATAGTCTGCGAGCAGCTGAAATGCGGAGTTGTGACCCCTGGCGTTGTCTGGGTCTCATATCCCGGTCAGATCTGGTTGAAGAAGCACGATCAGAGGAGCAGAGGAATTCTCAGGATGCTCCACCCCGGGCTCCCCGGCCGTCGCATGGTTCCCTGAAACATGCTGCTCTGTAGAACAACGAGCTGAGCACTTGCGCTTGACTATTCTATACACAAGAAATAATGTTCCTAAGCCTGAGAGCGGCGCATAAGTCAGAAGAAAACGGCCGTCAGAAACCCGTTAAATCACCGTTGAAGCACTGCAGACAATACCGTGATGAACGAAAATCTTCTCATCTTGACATAGACTAAAGCTTGTCTGACTGCAGCATCGATCGACCATGACTGGTGGGACCGGAAACTGTTACGGCTTCCATCGTGATTCGCTGAGCCCATCTGCTGTCGTCAGACATGGTAGCATGCATGTGCTCTTGAGAGCTCCAAAGTTGTGGTGGTCATGATTTTGCGGCATCCGCATATGTTACAGGCTTAACCTGGTCGATACGATTCACTACTTTATACTCCTACAACACTCTACGAATGAGTTACACCCGAACTGTCTACGTCATGGGTAAGTTGTACAAACTGAAAGAAAAAAAGTAAAGTGATGATTTGCTTGCTTTCAGCTACAGCCAGGCTTGGCGATCCCCGGTGTTGTTGCTTCACGCCGTCATCTAAGGCTCTCAACGGCGCTTTTCCTACGATCTATAACGTCGGATCTCTTGATTCGATTCCTGAGCATTTCGCTAGCATTGACTAGGGCATCAATAGTTATGTTGTGCGCTGTCATGTTGTGATTCAGATAAGTGTATACTTGAGCTGGGGATTCAAGGGCAAGAAGGGCTTCCTCGTTCAGCTTCAGCAGCGCCAGACTGAGCTGGAACAAGAACGGAGAGGACGTGCCGTCATGCTCGTCTCCTCTTGATCCGCCATCGACAGTCGCGGCTGGTGTCGCTGGTGTAGTGGGCGTAACAGGTTGCACCGCGCTCAAGTAGCCCTCAACTCCCAACGTAGCCGCTGCTGATTTGTTCTGCAAGGCGATAGGTGCGGAATCTGAGCTGTTCAGACACAGCACAACATCCCACACCCGGTAGAGAGCTTCGCCGCCGGTCAGGACTCCTGTGTATAAACTCAAGAACCAATGAAATGTGCATGCTTCGAGCTCCACACCGATATCTGACAGTTTTGCGTCCAGCCTTGGCAGAACCTCAGCAACGTAGCCTCTGAGGACAAGCTGATCCGCACGTGCGACGAGCAGACTCTGATCAAAGTACCCGCCTGGTAAGATGTAGTCGATGATAGCGACTAAGAGCCAGAAGCAGTCCTCTGATGTGGCGCAAATGAGCAGCAAAGAAGCCGTGATCAAGTTCATGCCTTGGCAATAACCAATTCTGGGGTTGTGCAACGAATATGCGCGAAGCAGCTCCTCCAGTCGCTGCACACCCGGAGCGTCAGGATCCCGAAAGAAAACGTTGTCGCGTAAGGTTCTCTTGACATCGGCTTTGATCTGCTGTACGATCTCCGCTTCCATCTCGGAATCGTCCTTCGACCGCGTGACTAAATCTTCGTAGTAGCCGGGAACTCGTAGTGAGGTTGCACCTGAGCACTCTGCCCATATCTTCGGCCTGAGAGATACAGGTATACCGGCCAGAACAAGAGATTTGAAGTGCATGTATTTCGCTTTTGTTTTGTTCGAGCGTCCCAGAGTTGCAATGCCGATAAGCTCCCCATTGACCAAGTCTGCTTCTGGGGCGTTGTTGCTCGAGCGCTCGGTATTGACTGTACGCTCTGCTCTGACACGTCTCAGAAAGTCATTCCACTTGACCGTTCTTTCTGCTTGCAGATTGTCATGAAGCTCTGTCAGCTGATCAAGCAGCGCCTTGGATGCACCAATTTCCGTCACATCTTCCTCCGGTTCCAGAGACAGCCCCTCGGCTACGGCATTCACTGCTGACGACTGAGCCTCGCTGACAGAGCTCGCTGTAAGCAATGGTTTTTGGGAGGACACGGTTCCGGCTGTGTCCCGGGCACGAGGTGGAGTGATTGTGCCCTCGGCATCCGCCGCATTCACCATGACAACTGCACCTGCCGACGGCGTATGGGCTAAAAACTCTCGTGGTCGTTTTGGATTGGATGTCGCGGCCGGCAACAGATAGTCTTGCCATGACTTTTTCGGAGAGTCGTCATCTATCGACGCTGGGGTCGCTGGTCTGTTAGGCTGGTCATGAACCGGTGACACATCACCAGCCCTATAGCTAGCAAGACTCTCTGCAGCAGATGACTTTGACTTTGTGTGGTGATGAGCTCGGGCTTGCTGTCTTTTCCTTTTCTTGTCGTAGATAAAGCCAAAGCGATCAACCAGCATACCTTCTGCACCGAGGTTCGACATGGTGGGCGGTAATTGTGAGCTTTCGATCATAGAGTCGAGCTCGACGGTGGGGGGAAGGCTACTTGCATTCGAGCCTTTGCGTCCATGGCCTGGGCTTGTGCTAAGACGAGTAGCACTGACTGTCCGCTGGGTCGGGATCCTTGCCTTCGTTGTTCCAATGGCTGCACTCGAGCGGTTTGCGGTATTTCGAAGCTTTGAGTTCGCTGCTTGTAGAGAATCATCATGCTTGGGCACGTTGCTCTCTTGAACGGACGATGCCCGCGCGCGTGAGGTTTGGTTACGATTACCGAATATTCTCGTCCATGAAGTAGTTGATTTCTGCGATTGTGTCGACTCGACACTGACTTCATCTGCAGTCTTTGGCTTAGTGAGAGTCTTGTTTGAGCCGCCAAGGAAGTAGCTCGTGCCCTTCGATGGTGGTTGGAAAATGCTTTGCAAGCCAGACACACGAGCTACGTTCGATGTTGTCTGTTTAGGTCGTATGGTTGACTCCAGGTCTGGGTCGCCAGCACTAGCCATGCTGCTTGCTCGACTTGAATGACGGCTTAGCACAGGCTGGCTGTTGAGCTGACTTATGGACACCGAGCTCTTCAGACGTCTCGATAGCGCTGGGGGCGGAGCAGGCAGGCCCGGCCCAGTCGTGTCTGGCACATCCAGCTCAACTGGACTGAGGCTGCGCACGTCTGCAATTGCCTCGTTCATCATACTGTCTATCGTGGTTGATTTCTTCCTCTTCTGTATACCGCTGGAGCCGGCAGCAGCAGTGGATATTGTAGGGTTCTCCACTCGAAGCAAGCGCTTTTCGATATCAGCGCTCGATACATCGGCCTCGCGCAGCAAGCGCTTGAGCTCTCTTTCTCTTTCATCGGCACGCACGCGCAGAGCGGAGATCTCTGCATCTCTCTGTGCCAGGTCCTGAGCATATTGTCTTATCAACTTCACTGCTCCCACCCTCTGTACCAGGCGTTCGATGTGTTCGTCATTCGACAGATGCAGGGAACCGGGTATATCAAGAGATGACCTTGGCGAGTCATCGAAGAGAGCATTCGAGCGGTCGACAATGCCTGGACTGGTCAATCCAGCGAGCGTGGCCTTTCTTGCTTTCACTCTTTGTGACGTTGTCCTCAAAGGTTGCTTCTTGGTTGTGTGCTCAGCGGGAGGCAGGTTCTCGTCGGCATCTGCAGACAGAGAAGGGAACGAAGTCAATGAAGCGTCCTCTGCCGGTTCAGGCTTCAGCCCGGCTCTTGACGATCGTTTCTTGCGGGACTGCAACGCCTTGCCTCGTCTGCTGTCGCTCGACGCTCGAGATGCTTGAGACGACGAGCGGCCAGAGGTAGTGCTGGCAGCATCAGAGTGTATCGATATACCTGCCGCACTGGGCTCCGTGCTATCTGCCATCTTCAACTATTGCCAACATCTTCAGGTTGGCGGCGTCCTGGATGCATACAAAGCGACTGTCGCTGCAAGCAGGCGTGCGTAGCTAGGATCAACCAAGGATCAATCAATCAATCTGTGAATTTCACCTTTTTACACTTGTTTAAGGATCGGACACGCTTGACTCAGCGGCACATTCCGTAGCATGCAAGACATCAAATGCACGCGCCGCACCGGATGTAGGAACGACACCGCGCCTGCCATATCGTCATGCTAATGCATCGGGTATCATATGCCGTCCTGTGTTTGCTGTGTTTGTGACTACACACCTGAGCCGGACCAAGATCACGTTACCCCCGACACACGTTTGCCTGGGGCGGACAGCGTGCGATCTTGCCTGAACAGTGGATTCTTCAGCAATTAAACGCAGCTAAATGTCTTGACCGCGACGGCGCCCTGTTCCAGGAGCGTGACGATACTCTTCATGTGCTCGGCGAAGAAGCGACGACTCTGTTTTCATATGGCCCTTAACCCAGGCTAGCAGCTACAGAAGAGAGGTCGTTGAAGCCGGTGTTCGAAACAGACAGAAGTCACCCTACTCACTATGGGTCAAGGATATTCCATGACCACGCTCTCTGCAGCGTCAGCCACAATTGACGTCCCTGAGCTCTCAGATCTGACACAAGACAAGACTCTTGCTTCCGCCAGGTTCATGAAGAGCGTTCGCGCTCGGAGTCAACAGGGCTTTGTATTTGCGAAAGTAGTTATGAAGCCATACTCGGCTTTCGATGTACGCGAATATGTCAAACAAATCACGGATGAGAGAAACATATTAGCCGGCATACCCAATGCTCTAGGCTATCAACGCATCGTGGAAGTCGGCAGCGGCGGTTATCTGGTACGGCAATACATGTACAGCTCCGTCTATGACCGTCTCAGCACCCGGCCATTCCTGGAAGACATTGAGAAGCGATGGCTGTCTTACCAACTGCTGTCTGCAGTTAAGGACTGCCACGCTCAGAATTTGTACCATGGAGATATCAAGACGGAGAACTTGCTCGTCACATCTTGGAACTGGCTGTACTTGACCGACTTCTCCTCGTCCATCAAACCTACAACCTTGCCGGAGGACAACCCAGCCGACTTCTCCTTCTACTTCGACACCTCCGCCAGACGCGTCTGCTACATAGCACCAGAGCGTTTCACATCCGGTAGCACAGAAGAAGCCCCGCAAGAACTCAATTGGGCTATGGACATGTTCAGCGTCGGTTGTGCCATTGCAGAGATGTTCCTCGAGGGTCCTATTTTCTCCTTGAGCCAGATCTTCAAATATAGGTCTGGCGAGTACAACCCAGAGCATGCTCATATCGAGAAGATAGACGATCCAGAAGTCCGAGCGATGGTACTCAACATGATAGACCTTGATCCGGAAAAGAGATACAGTGCAGAGCAACATCTAAGCTTCTACAAGTCAAAGATCTTCCCGGAGTACTTCTACAGCTTCCTTCATGACTACATGCAAGACCTTACGGAGCCAGTGTCGAATGGTACTCAACTGGTCTTGGACTCGGACATTTTAGCTGAGTCGGATAGAAAGATCGAAAGAGTATTCTATGATTTCGATAAAATTGCCTATTTCCTCGGCTACAGTGAGCAGGTCAATGATGCTGAAAAGGAAGGAACGAACAGCCTCCACAAGACTGTATCGGGCAAACCTGATGTTCACATCGACAATGCTCTGCACGATGGGACTCTACTTTTCCTTACTCTGGTATCGTCCGCCCTTCGAAATACAGCCAAGTCTTCCGCTCGATTGAAGGCGTGCGGTATGCTGACGTCGTTTGCCCATCGCTTGCCCGATGAGGCCAAATTAGATCGAATCTTGCCATATGTTGTGGGCATGCTTAGCGACAAGAGCGATGCCGTGAAAGTTGCGGCTCTTCATGCTACAACTTCCATTCTGGATTCAGTCAGAGTTGTGTCTCCTGTTAATGCGTATCTCTTTCCAGAGTACGTCTTTCCTAGACTGCGCCAGTTCCTGAATGTTGAGAAATTTCAACCGAACCCGCTGACTCGTGCTGCCTACGCCTCATGTCTTGCTTCATTGGCTCTGGCTTCAGGGCGCATGCTAGACATGGTACAGGCTATTCGTGCCGATGGAAGATTTCCATCGCTGTCAGACGAGATCTTGGCACCCGATGCCTCGTTCCACGGATTGTACGATGTCGCCAGGGCTGAGCTGGTACCGCATTTCGAAGAGTCGACGACAATACTCATCACTGACCCTGAGACTTCTGTGCGAAGAGCGCTCTTAGGTTCTATCTCCAGGCTCTGTTTGTTCTTCGGAAGTACCAAGTCCAGTGATGTCATTCTCAGCCATCTGAATACCTACCTGAACGAGCCAGACTGGATGCTGCGGTGCGCTTTCTACGATGCTTTGGTGGGTGTTGCAACCTATGTCGGCACGTCAAGCCTTGAGCAATTTATCGTGCCGATCATGATCGGATCTATGACGGATGCAGAGCACTTCGTGGTCGAAAGGGTGATAAGATCTTTCGCGAGGATGGCAGCTCTTGGGCTCTTTCAGAGGGCCATCCTGTGGGATCTGACTGGTCTCATTTCGAGATATTTGGTGCATCCCAGTAGCTGGCTCCGTGAAGCGGCTGCCCAATTCGTCGAACAAGCTTGTCAGTTCCTTTCAGCAGCCGATCGATACTGCATCATGCTGCCGATACTCCAACCATTCTTGCGAGCTCCGCTGCTTGACTTCTCAGAAGCATGTATCCTCGACAAGCTAAAGTCTCCGCTATCTAGAGCGGTCTTCGAGGCTGCCGTGCTTTGGGCAAGCAAGCGGGAAAAAAGCTTGTTTTGGACGGCTGCTAGCCGCGACGGCACATTCACAGTGGCTCAATCAGAGACATCTCTTGTTACGTCGAACATCACCAAGCGCTTTCCCAACAGGATTCCGCCTTCTCAGAGGGACAAGGATGACCAGCAATCTTTGGATACGCTCAAAAATTTTGGCATGGTCCCGGACGACGAAGTCAAACTCATGGCGCTGCGTGAGTACATACTCAAATACTCTCAGCACAAGACCGACGTTGTTAATGATGAGCTCCAACGGACGCTTGGGAAGGTAGTCTCGTTGGCTCAGCTCGATATCACTCCCCAAAATGTCTTCTTCGACAGTGTCCAGCCCTATCGCCCTGCAAGAAGGCGTCAGACAAGTCCGCGACCTGATGAAGCAGGGAATGCTCGTACCATAGCGGACGCCTTGATGGATGCATCTGTCACCATCGATGCTGCTCCGCCAAATCGGACGCAGTCGGCAGATGACAGCGGCAAGCCAACGCGCCCGCAAGCCGTACCAATAGATGCGAAGAACAGAAAGTCTTCTTCTGGGGAGCGGACACCCGCGGATCTCAAGGCCGACAGCGTTGATAGACCAAACATTCGAATCGAAGGAATTAAGGGAGAAAGTGCCAGACGATCCTCCTCCGTAGCTGGGAGACATGCTCTGCTCGACACGGACAGACTCTCGGCTGAAAGACGAGACTCCAAGTCCCTCAAGCACCACAACAGCTCCTTTAACCTTTCCCATCGCGCCGAAACAATTAAAGCTGGTGCCGAAATCTCGACTACTCAAGAAATTGCATTCGGGAAGCTCGACCGATCGTCCTCTGACAAGCTTGGCGGACACGATTCCGCCTTGACACAATCTTTGAACGTAACGGAAAAGTCAAGATCAAAGTCTCCAATGAGCCAGATGTCAGGGCGAGCGCCCTTTGAAGCAAACCACACTTACACTGGCGGCGAGCCTGCGGTGATCCGCCTACTGGACAGCCATGTTGCTGATAATTTCCCCATAGACCTGCTTGACTTTGGTGCAGAAAAGAAGGCCTCCGACGTCGAAATAGCGATCAAATCAGCCACAACGCCAACACACCAACCGAACCAAGCCACTGCTAGCACTGTAAACAGCAACAAAGAACCATGGCGACCAGCTGGTTTGCTGTTGGCACAATTTGTGGAGCACACTGCCGCAATCAATCGTGTCCTTGCCGCACCTGATCATGCCTACTTCGTGACAGCCTCAGACGACGGCACGTGCAAGATATGGGATGCATCTAGACTGGAGAAGAACGTCTCGGCGCGTTCGAGATACACCCATCGGCACGCCTCTGGTACCAAAGTCAAATCCCTTTGCTTTATCGACGACACGCATGCCTTTGTCAGTGGCGCAACTGATGGAAGCATTCATGCAGTAAGAGTCGATGTCAAGGCTGCTGAAGGAAACGAGCCCACCAAATTCAGCAAACCAATTCTCGTTAGAGACTGGCAGATACCGTCGCAGCCCTCTGAAGCTCCAAGGTCAACGGACGCAACAAAGGTGGCGGATGACATCCGCGAGCACGCGGTCTGCATGCACCATTACAGGGAACAAAACTCTCGGAGCGTCTTGCTGATTGCCACCAGTATGTGTCGAATCTTGATGGTCGACATGAAAAATATGGAGCTCATCCGCATTATGCACAACCCATTCCATCACGGGACACCGACCACTTTTTGCTTCGACAAGAAGCAGCATTGGATGATGCTAGGGACAAGTCACGGTATCCTCGACCTCTGGGATCTTCGATTCAAGCTCAGACTACGCTCTTTCGGGATCGGAGGAGCGGGCCTAGGCCATCGAGTGGACAAGCTGCTCCTCCACCCAAGTCGCGGGCACGGTAAATGGGTGGTCGCCAGCTGCGGCGGTGAAATCAGCATCTGGGACATCGAAAAGCTTACCTGCCGAGAAGTTCTACGGCCCGCCTCGTTCAGATTGCCGCACGACAGCGCGCGCAAACCCAAGAATTACGAGCCATGGCATCCAGACGAAGAAAGCAGCGAGAACATGCTTAAAAGATTTGCGTCACAAATCGACGCTGACGAAGCCCTGCTCCAACCATCGATGAACGACAACCTAACGGACCCAGTCCCAGCAGACCCCAAAATCAGCACATCATCCCAATCACGTCCACCTCCACCTTCATCCCAACCCAGCCCCAGCATCACCTCCCTCCTCGTCTTCAACGACTACCTCTCCAACCCCTCCCAACCCACCGCAACTCCCACCAAGTCCGCCCTACTGCTCAGCGCAGGCTCAGACCGCACCATCCGCTACTGGAACCTAGCACACATTGAGCAGTCGTTCATCGTCTCCGGCCCAATGCTCAACGTCGTTGGCGAGGAGAACAGGGTGAAACCGCGGTACGAGACGAGTTGGCCCACGAGCATGAGTTTGAGCGGGCTTGTGCAGCTTGTGGAGGAGAAGTTGAGCGATACAGGCGCTGCTGCTGCTGCGGGTGATGAGACGGTGGGCGCAGGGAGGGGAACAGCGCGGAAACGGCGCGAGGCTACGGCTGCGAATAGGGATAGAGATGCGAAGGAAAAGGGCGCGGGTGCGGGTGCGGGTGGAAAGCAAGGACAAGGCCAAGCGGCTGGCGGTGGTGGTGCAAAGAGTAATACGAGTGCGAGTGCTGTGGCCAAAACGCCGCGAAACACGATCATCAGTCTGGCGCAGGAGCAGATGCTCAAGACGCACATGGACGACATCACGGATGTGTGTCTGTTACGCAAACCCTATGGATGTATCGTCAGTGTCGATCGGGGTGGCGCTGTATTTGTATTTCATTGAGAAGTAGCCCAGAGTTTGATGGTGCAGCAATACCAATACCGTATCGTGGCATACTCCTTCCATGGCTCTTCATGTATCAGAGAATCAATCGCGTGGCGTGATTCCACTGACTTGACTTGGCTTTTCGTGGTAATGGTCTGGTCTCGTCATACTAAGTTACCTAAGGTGTTAATGTCGTGGAATAACTTAGATCGTAGGTATGTTGCTACAGAGGTTCTATAGCTGGCAATGCCATTGCGTTCATGAGTACTATATTTTCTCTAATTGCAGTGCAGTGGGTAAGTTAGAAGTGAGCTCAGGCTTCGCTTGTACTGCAGTGTTCTGGCACCCGAGAGTCACAGAAGAGAAGCTTCTGACTGTCGGGTGCAATGGTCAAGTGCGATTGATAAGGTAGATTGAACCTGCAGGTGCCGACTGCAGTGGATTGAGATGACACCATCTACTACGAGTATTTTGGAAACGAAGGAATAGTGGATCGGCGGGTTAGAACATAGAGGTGAAGGTGAAGATGAAGATGAAAATGAAGATGTACGTTATTTTGTTGGGCGGTGGAGATTTGAGGTCAATTTTTAATCTGGCAATTGCTGTGCTGTGCTTTTGCAGCTCGAGAGATACAGTAGATGTTCAGCACCACCTAGCCTGTAGGATGTGATGCTCTCAACTCAAGTCAAATTGAGATCCTAGTGCCCCGTATACGCATTCATCCACCGTCAAGCGAAGTGGTATAGACAAGAATTCAGAATAGACATAGCATATCCGTTCGTCGACAGACAGCCTTGGTAAAGAGCGACATGACATGTGTAACCAACCAACCAACCCACCAGAACGAGACTCGTAGCATCATAACCACCAACCAACCAGCCAATAGAAAAATCTCATATCCACGGATTCAGACCAATGCTGTCCTCGTAGATCCCACCCGTCTGCCCCGTGATCTCAGCAAGATAATCCGAGACGGTGAACTTGCGCAGACCCTTGGCTTGCATCTCCTGCTCTTCGTCGTCTAAGACCATTCCCGCGCCGCCGAAGGTCTCGGCTACCTCGTCGACTTTGGCGAGTTCGCGGCCGAAGGGGTGCGGGTCTCTGGACGAGGGTCTAGCGTGTGATTGCGAGAAGATGGCGAGTGAATCTCTTGTGCTGGCTGTGTCTTGCGCGCTAGCGATGTCTGTGGGAGGAGGGGACATGCTTCGGATGAATGAGCGTTGGCGCGAGAGCTCGACGTGGGCTTTCTTGCTGTGGCTTGGGGCGCGTTGGGGAAGGGCTGGGACGGGCTCCGTGGCTGCGGCGGGCTTGCTGGAGAAGAAGTCTGGTGTGTCGGTGGTGTTGGCTAGGCCGAACTCTGAGAATGGTGTCATGGGGGTGACGGGGCTCAGATCTGAGGAGGTGTCGGCAGTCAAGAAGCTTGTGCCGATGCTGGAGAAGTCGTTGTCGCTGTGGATCGAGTTGGCGGAGGATGAGGTGGTGTCGGATGCGCCCGATGCCGAGCGAATGTCGGGTGCGTTGAGAGCTTGAACGTTTGTGGTAGAGAGGAGCTCGGTGGGTAGGGAGATCTTGGCCCGGTTGATAGTGCCGGGGTTGTATTTGACTGTACGGGATCGTGGAAGGATGTTCTCTTCAGCGCGAGCGTGCGCTCGGGCGCGGGTGGTGAACTTGCGGACAAGAGACATGGTGCTCAGGGAGAGAGATATTCGTGAGGAAGATATTGGTATTGATATTGGTAGAAATGTGGTCGTGTGAAGGAGCGTTTGCTTGTCGGTTTCGTGCTTTGTTTCGTCTGGCCTAGCAGTGAATTGTCGCACAGGATTGTCGTCTGTTTGTGCTTTCAAGGAATGGTCACAAATTGTGTGATGCAGTTGTTCGAAGGAAGGTATAGCTCTGCTGGCGTCAGGACTCAGTCCGAGGTAGCAGATGGCGCAAAGTCTGGTCGAAGGAAGGTTCTCTGCTCGTTCGCTACGGGAAGTAAAAGAGTGGTTCCCGTGTGAGCAACGAGTCAATCGTCGGCGCGTAAAGGAATGGTGTAGCTCGGAGTACGAAATGAGTGATAAGTCGCGAAGGTGCAGATGCAAATGCAAATGCAAGAATGCGAACCGAGGAAGTAAAGCAGTAGTGAATGACTGAGAGAACCTGCACCGGTCTAGGCCTGTGAAAAATGGTGATAGGGAGCGTTGGGCGGTGGGAGAGAAGTCGGTATGCCCCAGTTCGACAGAAGCAGCGAACCGGAGTGATTTCTCACCCTTCCTGCCTGTCACTCGCTGTCACCTGCACTTTGCTCACCAGAAGCGGCTTGGCAGGGTGCAAGTCGTGCCTTACAGGCCTATCGCAGACCCCCAAGCTCTCTGCAAGCTCCAAATTGACTTTGTCCCTGTGCTTGCGCTAAGCATGATTTGGATTGGTTCCGATGGCCCTCACCACACAAAACACGCTATTGAGCGCCGGCCAATCGTGCAGATCTGAGCCCGGCTCCTTCGGGCGATTAGCATGAACTCGAAACACCAGACACCTCCTTGACCCTATCCTTACCTTCGCAGCTCACCATGCCATGACTCGGCTTAGTCTACCGTGCTCACAAGCTGTCCTCGGTGACGAAGGTCTTGATGAAGCAGCTGCGAGATTCCAGGGGCATCGTTTCAGACCGCCCAGGGACAGTCAAATCAAAACTCGACTTACCTAGGATTCAACCACCTTGCATGAGGCGTTCACTCGCACAGCTGATCGATACTGAAGGGGCCTCCGCGGCAGTCTGCCTGGTTGCAACAAGTTTCTTAACGCTGCACTTGCAGGCCTGCATCGTCTTTGAAATTGGTCATGGTTTGTACCACTTTACCTCGAGTGAGAATACATGTCAGATCTTGTGCTGCTGACCATGATGCATCTGCTTTGATCTGCTTCAAGAGATAAGGGTGCAATAACGTTTGGGCTCCTGCCGAAGCTTCGTGCAGCGTGTATGGTCTGGCGCATCGGGACTTCATCGTGCGTCGAGAGATAACCCGAAGACTACAGCTCATGCAAGGTACTACCAGCAAGCGAAATGAACTGCATAACTACTGAGACGATTACTGTGGTCCTTGTGGCAAGTGGCGTTCATCGCCGTTCCCTAATGGGTTGCCGAAGCATTTTCATTAATGACGAGTTTTTTAACAAACAAGAGCTAGATAATGGTTAATAGAGGCTTGTGGCCAGCATCCATGGCGAAAATCAAACCGGCCGATGGTCATATGCTTGGTTGAGATACTGGGTCACTCCCGATCTCAAGACACTCGGCCTGGTCAATAACATATCCCTAGGTGCCAGCCGAATAGACAATCAGCAATGATGAAGGAGTCACGTGATGTATTGTAGGTCTTTCTGCAAGAGCTACCATCACTCTAGGGCACGTGACACCATTCATCTATGGGGACTGCTCCGAAGCAGATTGTGGCCTGTACAATATATTCAGATATCTCTACGACTATCTCAAGATTATCTGCAGCAGAATGGCCTTCTGTCCCTGGTAGCAGAGGGAAAATATCAGTTGTGGACACCATTTTGCGGTATCTTGGCTCCCTGCCACCGGGCCCCCTGGGGCAATTCTGCGATCAGATGTCCTCAACCGCAACGACTTGCTTGTCTGAGTTCAACGCAAGCTTGTGTACCTTCAACGACTTCTTCACGGGGTTGGGTGCCGCGAAGATGTCGTCAAGTTCCTCTAACGTACGTTGCTTGGTCTCAGGGAGTAAGATCCACCAAATACAGAACTGTATCGCATCCCATACCACGAAGACAATGTATGTCTTCCATCCGATATCAGCGCTATTGCAATGTTAGTGATGCCTGAAGTATCGGAGCCGCCTCAACTTACAGAGAGATGGGCCATGCGAACTGGTTGAGCAATCCACCAATTGCGACCGACAGTGACGAGAAGGCCATACCCTTGGCACGTTGCTCGTAGGAGAGCACCTCCACAGGGTAAAGCGCTTGAAGAGGCGTGATGCCGAAGCTGTAGAAGGCTCCGAAAATGAAGATCATGGCCACAACAGCCTTCGCAGCGCTGCCATTTTCTTCACCACTCTGCGCGAACAAGGCGCTGGCCACAGTCATACCAATCCACACCACGGTAACTGATGCCATAGAGCCCAGCATGAGAGGTCGACGACCGATCTTGTCGACAAATGCAGCACCAACCAAAGCGAAGCAGAATTGGAAGCAAGCATACCCAAGGTTGATGTTGGCTTTTGTGACGTCCTCGGTGTACCCCGCGGTGGATAAGACCGCAGGCAAGAAGTAAGTCAAGACTCCGTTGCCGGCCTGTGCTTGTTAGTACTCATAAGCCAGTCTATAGGGATGGTGCTTTTTCTTACCCATTGAGCAAAGATCGAGAATATGCAGTTGCACGCGAGTCGGTATCGTGATGCCCGGTTGCGGAACAGCGCACGGTAGTCCCACCAATGCTTGTCGGCTCCCTCCATGTTGAGGTACTCCTCGTATTCAGACAGCTGCAGCTTGACCCATGGACTATCAACGTTGCCATGACCGTGCCATTTGGCAAGGACTTCCTTCGACTTATCCTTTTTGCCGTGGACATAGAGCCATCTTGGTGATTCCGGAATGAGAAAGGCGAAGGCGCAGATCAACCCTGCAAACACTAGCTGCAACCAGACGGGGATTTGCCATGATAGGTTGCCTGACAGCCCTAAAGCGCCGCGAACAGCACCAGCTGCCAGAATGGAGCCGACAAACCAGGTGCAATTAGCGTACGCAGTTGCAATACCGCGATGAGCTGGGTGGGAAACCTCAACAACGTATATGGGACCTGCAGCTGAAGCAATTGCGACGCCGAATCCGAGAAAGAACCTTCCTGCTCTGAACTGCTCTGCAGAGTGGTTGTGCATTGTGAGGCCGCTGATCAGTGTGCCGAGGACCACCAGGGAGCTGCCAATGACCATCCCTTGTCGACGACCCCAGGTATCGATGCAAGGGCCGACGAACGGAAGTGCGCAAACGCTACCGATTTGGTACATTGCCGACATAAGGGCTGCCCAAGGCCCCTTATCGCTGCCATTAAAATCATCGAGGAATTTGCTGTTCGCTGTCAAACCGCCGAATAACGATCCATCGAAACCATTCATTGTCTGGCAAAGGAAACCGACGAGGACACATAGGAACAACAATATTGATCGTGGAGCCAATAGTGACGGTGGTTCTTGGATCTTGGCCTCGTGGAAGGCCTCAGAACCTTTTACGGTTTTGACCTCAGTCACATCGATGTTCTGTGTGTGGTCAGTTGCGCATCTTGCTGCATCTGTGAACATGACTTACCTTGAGGCTCTCCTTACGGTCCTCAGTCACTTCGGAATGGGCAATCTTCTCAGCCATGTTTGCCTCGCTGTACTGTGCTTGTGTCCTTAGATAGGCGTATTCCTCTGTGGAATGAAGGATGAACAGCTTCAGTCAAAAGCAGGATTCGGGAACATCATATATGGTTGGCACCCTCTCTGCAAAACAACAACCGATTAGCAATGTGACACTCCGCGATACCCATGCTCCGGAGGGCATGGACATGTAGCGTCCACTTCCTCTCGCGTGCACGACTTTGGGGTAATGGAGATCATACGCGTGCACTAGGCCAACCGCGACAGGGGCTAGTCCGACAGAGGACAGGGATTCGAAGGCTCGTGATTGGGGAAGGGTCACTGCTTACTCGGCCTCTAGCTCTTTTTGGTTTGGTCCACTTCTGCGCCGCAACGACAACAGCTATGTCGCAAGCCGACTGTCACAGCGTGACCATGGAAGACCGGGAGGGCCCCACGCGGACCAAAGTGACATCTCCGCAAGCGAAACCACTTCCAAACAAGTGTCATGAGAGATGAAAGCTTGTCTGCTCCAGAAGCGCCTCTGAACGCACCACAGAGCTCAAAACTAGCCACGGGAACAACTTTGCTAATGCACATAATGAGCATTGGAAGCGAGGAAAGAGATAGTGACTTGGTCGATCCGATGATAATCACAGGTCGTCAACTCCGGTCCACGCTACGAGCTGCAAGTGCTGACTCCTCCGCTCCTAAAGAGGCAAAGCGTACTCGCTGCTTGGCGCTATCTTCTATCTCGGTTCTGGTCTGCTTCTCTGCATGGACGATCAAGTCCACCAGGACGCGACGTGGTGGAGGATCGACTTCGGAGAATATCAGGTGAGGCAAGCTTGAACCCCCCGCATTGACTTTCCCATTACTCATCATTCAAAGGCGTCGAAACTCATCCCCCTGAAACCCAGGTAGGGCCAATAAGCGAGGGCCTCAAAGGCTCTCCCTCCGGGATTCCCCAGGACCTGCTCTAACTTAAACAAACGCTTATGATATGCGAAACGTCGCAGTCTCAGCTCCATCCCTTCGAGAGCGCGGATTTGGAGCTCTTTCCCCAGATTTGGTAGCCAGGCACTACCCGTTCCAGCACTTCCACCTCGCGTACCAGAGAATCTATTTCCGCAGCAAGCTTCAGAGCGCGTCCGCGTCAGACACGTGCGGCCTCAACCGTACCGTGGCAACAAGATATGGTGGGGTATTGCTAGCACGTGGTAACCGACATTGCTAGTCCTCACTGCTATCAACAGCGGCTAACAGGACGAAACCTGCGAACAGCTAGTATCGTAGGTGCTCGTGGATGGCTTCTGCAAAAGAGCTTGTAAGCTTCGTATCAAGCTACTACAACTGATGCACATGCTTGGCCTAGCCCTAGATGTGGAGTGGCATAGGAAACCACGTCTCAAGATTCCGTCGAGGCGTACGCCAGGACCCCTTCTATCAGTGCGCCAATCCCACCTCTTGCATTTCTCTCACATACTTGGAGAACCTTTCAGCACTAGCATGCCTCTATTGTTTGCCCCATTTGACGAACACCAAGAAGGACAAAGTCGAGCGAATGCTGCGGTGATGTACGCATTCTGGTAACCCACGGAGTACGCCATATCCGGTTGCGAACGACATCAAGTTCCGGGCCAAGATCACCGTGATAGTAGCGTTGCCAGCTAGGTCTCGGTACGTATCAATGCGGTATGCAAGACTGATATGCAAGACTGATATGCAAGACTGATATGCAAGACTGATATGCAAGACTGATATGCAAGACTGATATGCAACCCAATCGTGCTTGTCAGGGCAATTAAACACATGACAAAGATGAGACCAGACCAGTGAACATATTGGGCAGCAGCGACACCACCACAAGATCAGGCCGAAAGGTACCAAGACTAGCGACGCACAAGAGAGCCACAGACGGTGCTCTGGCTCGATGAATCCACCTTTTTGTCCTGGACATGCGGACCATGAACCAGTCACCGAACTTCCCGGAAGAGGCAGATCCGAGGAAGACACCGATCAGTGGACTGATATCAGACACACCGACTATTGACGCGGGTAAGCTGTAGGGCTCGCCTGACAGGATCAGGGATGCAGTGCCATTGAGGACATTGAACCATACCAGATTGCTGCCATAGCAGAAGCCGCTATAGGCAATGATCGGAAAAGTGAGGGAGATTAGTGGTCGGACTACCATCCGACGCAGGCGGTCCGGTTTGCTGAAGGCACCTGGCTCAAACAACCTCATCTTCTGCCAGTACGCCTTAGTCGGCCTCGTCACTTGTCCCACTTCTTCTTCACTGCTTTCTGGAGAAGGTGCGACTGTCGACCCCTGCTTTTCGGAAGAGGCGGCCTCCAGAACAAGCTCGACCGGCGTCTGCGAGCCACTCGCATTCTTGTTGTCTTGTCCTGTTATGATTGTTCGAGCAGAGTTCGTTTCCTCCAAGACGAGGAGCAAGTATATGAACGCAATCATACAGAAGATGGCCCACCAGTACAGCACCCATCTCCAGCCTTGACCATCAGCAATAAAGCCCGCGATGACGGGCGCAAAGAAATTCGATCAAGCGAGGAACAACCACACAAGGCCAAGTATTGGCCTCTCTCATGGGTGAAGTAGCTATCGGTTACTGACACTTCACATAGAGATTCGATCGGAACTCCAACGCAACCTTGAAGCAGCTTGTTTGCGATCCATTTGCCGTCCGTGTTCGTGTGAGCTGCCCATGCCATGATGCCTGCAGTGGCTAGGATGGATGTGAGGTACACTGGCCGTTTACTATATTGGAGAGCAAGAGGTTGCAAGAACAAACACTCCTGCAGAGGCATCAGTAACGATTGCCACTGTCGCCGCAAAAGTCCGTATGAGGAAGCTGCTGCAAACGGTAGTTCCATCCCTATCCAACTTAACAGAGTCCGGGATTCGACTGTCCAGTGCCGAACACAACAGACTGCACACTGTCCATTCTTCACGAGGAAATAGTCCAGTGTTCATGCACTATGGTTGACTGGCATGCCCCCGCAAGGTAAGGCAAGACACCTCAAGGACGCATCACAAGGTACTCAATCGAGCTCAACCCAGATATTATTGTACGTCATACTCTCGGACGTTGAGAGTACCGGGGTGTTCCCAACACCAAGACAATTGGCCAACTTGACCTTCATCATATACTGAGCCACACCAATCGTGATTCGCTTTAGGAGTTGGACAGGACTCTATCCAAGATAGCACGAAAAGGCTTTTCATCGATGACAGCGCCAAACCTATGCTCGATCAGTTACCATTCAAAAGCTTGCCTAACAACACCAACCCATAGCAGAGTACATCGGCCACCAGTTCTCTCTGTAATCGCCGAAATTGCGCTGTCGAAATAGGTGTCGCTTTGTGATGTTCCCGAACCTTGTTCCAGCACATGACAGGAGTCATTTCGCCCTTCAAGTTGAGCTTCAAGGAGGTGTCCAATAGCCTGTCCAGCTGCTCTTCGAGTTGCGTACGAGGCACATTCCAGGATGACCCTGTCGCAAACGGGTGACCCGAGGCCGTTGGGACACTGGAAGGAGCGTACTGAAGTACCGAAGACTGCAACATCATCGCGTGACCTGTCTCGCCGTCTGGGCCTACGTGATTGTGGTGATCGGTCAGGCAGGGCTCTTCAAGTGCCAAGATGAAATCTATCGCTATCTGCGGATTTGTCAGATCCACAGCAGTTTCTGGGGCCAGTCGAGCCTTCGGTGTGGACGGTTGCAGCATATGTAGCCCACCGGCGGCCTCCAAAACTTGGAATGCAGTGACGAATGTTGCTTGGTCGATGTCTTCCAGGCCAGGCGGTATAGGTATATTGTTCGCATCCAGCAGCGCTCTCAGCCTTTTGTTCACAGTCTTTGTTCGTTCCAATGCCGCCGTGTTCTTGGCATCCTTGCTGCGTAGGTCAGCCACCTCCGCTTCCAGGCCTTGTAGGTACTTTGCTCGTCGTTCTCGATGAGTGCTTCATTAAAATCAGTGTAATTCACGACAGTGGGTTGATCGTTTCACCGCTGCGCACGCCTTACTTGTTCACGACGGCGATCGTGAGCAGCGATACTGGCCTTGTTTGAGGACGAGGACGTGTCTTCCTCTGAGCATGATTAGTCATTCGTAGATGCCACGTATGGGCGTGCTTGGATGCTGGCCCGTTCGTGGGACTCACCAGAGCCACTTCTGCGACTTGCAAATCTTGCGAGTAGATTACTCATCCCGAGGGCATGGATAGTAAAAGTTGCTAAAGCAGTTGTCTCCTCACGTCTTGTTCTAGAGCTAAGATTAGGTGTTACATAAGCTCGGAAGCTATGATTCTAGCGCCTCCCAAGCCCAATTAACGGCGACCATGCCAGGGCCCTCTTGGCCTTCCACTGGTGCAGGAGTACGGCATTTTCAGAACTGTCGCGTGATAAACGTACCGCTGCTAACCCTGTGGCTGAGAGACTACTCAAACAATGAGTCCGAGATGTATGTTCCCCAGCTAACAGTAGTGCTTGGCCTGGATTTTAATGCTATGGTCACGAGAATCGTCTAGTAAGAGAATTCCTGACCAACAAGCTGCTCGCTCAACTTCCACAATTGCTCGGCTTTCGCCGGGTCAGTCGACCACTCCGGAGCCCACCCCGCGACATGACAATCTGCCCACAATATATCGTCTTTTGTGGTCTTCGGGTCAAGAGCGGCAACAAGGGTGGTGGAGCAACCTTGTTCGAGATCCTTCATGAAAAACCCTGGTGAATACTTCTTGAAACCTTCAATGGCAGCCTTAAGTTTCTCCGGATCTAAGTGACGAGCAAGCTCGGTATTGATGCCACCCGGATGCACTGCGACTGAGAGAACGCCACTCTTCTCAAGCAATTTATTGTTGAGACTGACGGAGAATAGTACGTTGGCACTCTTCGACTGACCGTAAGCTGCTTGTGGAATATATGGCTTATCCTCGTGCTCATTCCACATAGCGCGGACCTCTTTGCTCATGTGATCAGATTCTGGCAGATCCTTTTCACACTTCGTGAAATTGTAGTCGGAGAATCGTACAGGGCCGTACACGACGGCACGGGAAGAAAGATTGATGATACGAGTAGCTCCTGGGATGGCTGTCTTCGCGGCAGCAGCGATCTTCGGGAAGACAAGGTTGGTGAAAAGGAAATGCCCGATATGATTGGTAGCAAATTGCATTTCGATGCCTTCTGGCGAGAGGGTGCGCTCCTGAATGTCCATGACCCCGGCATTGTTGATGAGTACATCGATGTGAGGGACGTCGGAAGCTTCCATGACCTCTTTCGCTGCCTTGCGGCATGACTCCTGCGAGCTCAGGTCGAGAATTAATGGTTTGCATGTAACAGCTGGGTTGACCTTCTTGATATTCTCGACGGTTTCTGCAAGCCTGGCTTGGCCTCGTCCGGCCAAGATAAGCAGCTTGGGCGAGGCGAGTGCAAGGGAAGTCGCTGTAGATCCGCCGATCCCACCAGGGTTTGCACCGGTGATCAGAATGATTTTGTCCTTGACTTGCTGGGGAAATGCTTCGACGACCATTTGCCCAGTCGTGCGCTCACCCCAGTCGCTATTGGTTGCAGGCATGGTGGGGTTGTCTCTCGTCAATGTGTCGAGCGATGGTTCGATTGATGTTATCGTTGGGCAAGCATAGAGTATTGAATATCGTGATTGTTGTGGTTCAGTTAGACGTTTGAGAAACAGTAGACGGACTTTCTACTCCTTATATCTTAATCTGCCTCAGCGTCCCGCGCGTGCCTAACGAAACATTTGTCCTTGACCGGCCGAACATCATGCGGTCTACGATTGGCCTCGACATTGTACTGCGTTGATGGATCAGCAGTGCACCAATGTGGTGCATCAAACGAAGGTTAACACCGAGAAGCTATCACCACAAGCTGGTATCCGAGTAGCGCTAGGCTAGTGTTACATATGCAGGGTACTGGAGATAACGTCCCGACCGAGGATAGTTCCAATGTGTTGATAAAGTGGTTGTCTGATCATGTTACCCTTGCCGCATGCACCAGATAGGCATCCGCCAAGCATTGCAACGTTTGTTAAGTGAAGGGTGCATCGAGCTTTGTGCATCTGCTTGATTTGCAGCAGTAGTAAGTTGACCACATCGAACGGATCATCGGAGAATGTCACGTGCTTTCAATTGTTCTCGGCAAACTTGCTTTGTATCACTTCTGGCCTCTCCTGGCGCTGTAGTGGCCGACGTCTTTCGAGCTCACCACCGGCCCGCTCTCACATCAATAATGCCTGCCGAGCCAACAATCTCTCAGTGCCCATGCAAGATAAACCTCTGGCAATGGATTCAACTACCAACAACGACGACCCGTACGTTGTCCATGGAGAATCCCACGGACACTTGTTCCGCTTTTGGAAGGTTTCTTTGTCGGGTAGTTTCGCGCTTCAGTCCAGACGGGGAACAAAGGACCACAGACTATGGCTGGAATCAGTTGGTGCAAACGGTAAGTCACGAGTAAAATGTTAGAGGTAGGTTCGAGGTGTAGGCAACTCGGCGTTTTCTTTCCATGATTCTACTTGCCAATCCTCAGACACAATGTCTTTCCCGTCCGATCGAGTCCGCAAAGTCTCTTTCGCAGCACATACGCTTCCCGCCACACGTGCATACTCGACCTCGCATAATGTTCCCACCTCGCCTGGGTCAGTATTTCGGCGAAAGAGCTCTTTAGCCCGGAGGGATGTGTTGTTCAAGCTCAAGCAGCGAGCTGAGCAGCGGAAAAGCGTCTCTAAACAACAAGATTCACTGCAAACCCGGTCTCCAGCAAGCATTCAGAAATCCATCGAGACGCATCAATGGTCAAGGAAGTACAGCAACACACCTTTTACCACCATAAGCGACTTCTCTGACAAGGACGATGTGGTAGCCTGGCCAACATCCGATCTTGGTTCTCAAGTAAAACATGCTTCGAACACGGAGAGCGCCATCGGGGCGCCCCTTTCGACGGCAGGTCCTCCATCTGACCACGCCCGTGTCCCATCACTCTTCTGCCCTGAATGGTCTCTCGCGCCCTCTGTTGCAGCAGATGAGACGAACAAGCCTTCTGCGTCGTCACGACCCTCTGTCACCCACCTTGATCCAGAACGCTTCCGTAACAAGAGGGTACCACAGGAAACCGACGCGCTTGCGATTGAGCTAAACAATGCTTATTTCACAGTGCAAGCGGGCTCGACAATAAGTCACGCCATATTGTTATATTACCAAGGTCGTGGCGCAGAGATGTTAAAGGAGCTGACCCGGACCACCATACTGGCAGAACGAAGAGGGGACGTGGAGACAATGGTCAGAGCACAATTATGGAAGGCTATCATACTGGACGATATGGGGAAGGTAGAAAACATGCCTCAGCTACTTGGTGACGTAGTCGATGCTCTACTACAGAGTGGCTGTGGTGATGATGGAGACTTTTACCAGCTCAGCAAGCTCTGGCTGCAGTACTCCGATGCGATCATCGGTTACCTTACGGATGAATATGTGCGGCAATCTGGTCACAGCCTAACGGAGGCAGAGGCAGCCGCGCAGAGGGACGAATACCAACACCAATTGGGTAAAATAACGGTCCTCTTGGCCACAAAGTTCGATCACAGCGAATGGCCCAACCCCGCCCTAACTTACAATGCAGGTCATTCGAAGTATGATTCACATACCACTGGCCTCTCTTCAGAGCTGCATACGGAGCTACAACGTCTGCAAGTAATCAATCGAATGTTGGAGAAAGAAAACTGCGATCTCAAGATGAACAACATTCGATACCAGGAAGAACGAAAGGCGATACCACACCTAAGCACGGCTTTCAGCCAGGACGGTCGTTTTCCTTCTCTAGGCCACACTGCTGACTCTCAACAACACGGGAACGATATTGTAGAGAGTGTTGTTGCACCGGGACCAATCTCGGCACTGATGAAAGAGCTTGGACAAGAACCATGTCACCAGCTACCGGCTAGCTTCGAAAATACCTCGTCCGGACCAGCCAGCCAATGGCTCGCTCAAAAGCACGCTGAGTGGCGGGAATCGTCCTCATTCGATCAATCTCCCAGACGCCCTCGATGGGGTAGTTCATCTCTGACTCGAGGGGAATACAGTCGCAAATACAGCAAAGCATCATTCAGTCCCACTTCTCCATGGCGTAGATATCAGAGTTCCAGGCGTACGCCAAGCTGGGGCAGTAACAGATACCCTCGTCCTCTACAAGTTCGAAACGCTGGTCCAGCATCATCACCAAGAAACTCGTTCAGCAGACCTAAAGTGCCTCAACGTCAAGCCTCAGGCTTGAATAACTTTCGGGGTCGATTGCCAGTCTCGAGCTCTGCCCTTAAACATAAAGCAGCAAATTCATGGCGTGGTGACCAGCTGGGCGATACATTCAAGCGGGCCACGACTGATATGCTTAGTACCCTTCGTACTGTACCAGGGTCGACAGTACAACGTCACCGTCAACCAAGCGAGAATCCGAGTCCCTATACTCGACGCTGCCTTCCCACGCAGCCAGCATCTGCAACAGAGTCCTCTCTCGAGGGCATACATTATGCAACTGACCAGCCTAGTGGTCCAACAAAGCCACTAGCGGCATCTTTACATCATAGTCGCAAGCAGTCTTTGACCTCACCTACAAACACATTGACTCCGGAGCTCCTCCCTCTGACGGACACTCTTTCCCCATCACAGTTGGAAGCAGAATTGCCTCAACTACACGAGAACCAAGAGCGACGGCGCCGCTCAATGTCCCTATCAAGTAGCTCACTCACGTCACCATCATTGACTAGCTACGACCATGAGCGAAGTCTCGCTCTATTCGAGTATCAACAGCGTCACGGCGCATCCGGCCATCCCGTACAATCTACCAAACAACATGATGAGTCCCGAGACAAGAAAGTGGATGATAGCTCAAGGTCGAGCATGTCTGAGTCCATCAAACCAACTGACATAGTCAGAACTGATAGGGAAAGTGCCAGCATGAGTATGAGCAGCGCCCCAAATTCATCTGTGCGCACCTCAAGCTCGAAGCCGCCAAGTCTCAGAAGCTATACTTCGGCAAAGAGTAAACCCAAACGGGTCATCGACGGTATTGGCACAGCTCCTGGTACGCCTGCGTCAAAGTCACCACCGTCGTCGGCGATCTGCATGCCGTCGATGGCCACCAGCACTAGTGGCAGTGATGATAGATCGAGCTCTGATATTCACAGCTGGACTGGCTTTTCGGCTCATGCTCCGGAGTTTACGCCACGGAGGCCAACAAAACCGAATGCCTTGCGCCCTCAACGCTCCAGTGACAAATTTACGCCGCCGCTTTCCCAAGCTTCAGATTACAGCGAACAAGATCGGTTCCCTTACAACGACCAATCACCGCTCAGCCACAAGGCTGACGAGGGATTTAAGACGTCGAACAAGGATATCAGAATCAGTCTTTTCCTGTCCCAGCTCGAAACAGACCAGGCCGCCACACTCGACCGAGCAAGACGGATGTCGAAACCCGTCGTCTCCAGCCCACTACGGCGCAGTTCGCAGGTAGGTGAAGATGATGAAGAAGAAGAACAAGGTAGCCTAACAACGGCTCCGGTCAGTTCAAATGCAGCCAGGGATGAAGAAGACGCTGCAGTCGTTCAGAAGGACATATCGAACGCATCAGCAACTGCGCGACACGATGACGATAAGCGACAAAGCGAGGATAATACACAAATCGACGATGCAAATGAGATAGACGACGGGAAACAAAGACCCTCTGTCCAGGAGGCCATCGATCCCGCAATACAAGCAAAGCCCCGCCCCAGCTCGCTCGAAAAGGAGCCCACAACAAGTGAGTCCAACAACTATTTCCGAGGCTCCAGCTGGCGAAGGACATCGGAACAAGCAGTACAGCTTGTGCAGGAGGATGAGCAGCTGGGACAGATGGCCAAAGCGCAAAGCGTTTCAGAAGGACTGGAGGCAGCTCCGAAGTTGGCAGACTGGCAGCGCTTTGTTGCTGGCGAGGATTGGCGCAACGGCACAAGCAGGTTTCCTAGACAAATGAAGCAACAAGGCACATACCGAATCTCATCGTTTGCAGCACGAGGCGCAGGCAACCGACGACGCCTGTCAAAAGCTTCTATACGACCTCGCATGGATAGCAGAGAACTGCCTGATGTTTACGAACAACGATGGGAGAAGTTATCGGACGAAATGCAGGATGAGGTGGCACCCAGAACGAAGGATAGCAAGAGGTGGACTCTGGACGACTCTGTAGGTGACGGCTTCAGCGATGAGAAGCATACACAAGACGAGACTTCAGACCTATATACCGGCAGCCCCGACGGCAGGCAGTATATTGACGCATTCAACCGAGGTGCACCAGGAGCTACGAAAAAGGTAGACGGTCCTAAACAAGCACGAGACCAGGACATTTCCGACAAATACGCCGACAAAGAGCAAGAATACGATGGATCCGTGAGCTCAATGAGTGATTCCGAGGAAACACGATCGCCTGCAGGTCCTACTGCTGCCGAGCGTAACGAGGCTCAGCCTCGAGGAAGCCCTCAATCCCGAACTCAGCCCAAATCTTCTAGACCCGGGCAAGAGAGTTACCGGGTACAGAGCACTGATGACCCTAGAGTTCCAGCTCGCTCGAAGAGATACAATAACACCTTCGGTCATAGCAATTACGAAGACATCGACTACTCGTACCCCAGTCCGACCTCGCCCCAGCAGCATATTCAAGGTTACGGCCAGCTTCGAGACTACATACCAGCCAGGCCTATGGCACATCACAGCCGAAGCACGCGACGGGATAGAAGTCCTATGGAACAAGAACACAATGGCGTGGCACGCGACGCCCTTGCCGGGCCGACCCCCAGTGTTGACGGCAGTGATTATAGTGGTTATTCTTTCAACGGTTTCAGCGGCGCATATTCACATGGCACTCGATCCACGCAGTCCCGAGCAGATGCCCGACTATCCCTACGCCCTCGCGAGCCCGTCACCGACACTGAAGCCACCATGCACCAGCACGAACACATTGAAGCGCGTCAGGCGAGCTTCCCGCATGACCGCCTTTACCATCCTAGGACAGGACGAACAGTCGTGCCCAGTGGCACATCACCAGCGGCCGCTGCAGCGGTGCACGGCTACAAACTCTACCCACCAGTTGGGGCCAGCGACGAAGCACAAGTCAATAGGACATTTGGCGTGCCGATTGGATATCAACACCAGTACCAGTACCTACCCTCGACGACGTATACGTATCAACCGCAAGCGCCGATGCACGTCCAGCCAAGTACGCGGCAGCACGAGGTGTCCGATCTGCATCAATTGAATACGAAGGTGCCCAGGGAGTCGGTCTGGGAAGATCAACGTAGGGCTTTTGATCAGGAGAAGGAGGAGGAGGAGAGGGCTGTTACGCAGGGAAGTATGTATGAGCAGCAAGTGGGAGAGCAGAGTGAAGATGAAGATGGAGAAAGAGATGGACATTATGCGCTTAGTCCAATGGCGAATATCTCGCGGAACTTCTAGGGAGTTCGTGGTGCAGGAGTACGTCAATAGGCGTACAGCGGCGTCCGTACGATGAGATGTATAGTAGACCTACATCTACATATCCAACCTGTCCGTATCCGTCGTGTTTGGTACTATGTGACCTGCCCTACTTAACTTATCTTAACTTATAAGTGAAGTGGTTCCAATTTCACTGTCCCACCGGGTAGAGCTTCATATACTATGTCCCTCCGAGGGGCCTTAGACGATCTGCTGCTGGTTTTTCGACAAGATGTGGGTGCTGACACTTCTACAGTTGACGGCGGAAAGTTACGCTTAAAGCTATAAGCAACATTGGTAAGTCGATGGGCCACCGGAAGGAGTACAGCGCCCGGCCATGGAAAGATATCCTGCCGTACTTCGGCAGACAACGTGACCAGCCGCGCAGTCGCGTGTTTTCTCCGCTTATTTCACCTAGCTTGCTTCCCGCTTTCCTCTCGTCTTCCCTCCGTTTCGAAACGTGTTGCAGTTGGCAGTCACGACATCGACCAAGGCTTTTGCTAATCATGTAGCCTTCTCGGCACACGATGCCATGGTAAAATCGATCTAGTCAGGATCTTCGCTTCGACTCAAAAGTACCGTCTCTCCACTTTCCCCACAGTTGATGATCGACCCCAATGCACTGCAGCGGCCCAAGTTCGCGGAGAATGTCTGAGACCACTGTATGTCCTCCAATCAGTTTCGCGGCCATTGTAGGCCCAGTACCTCGGGATCCATGTTCAATGAGTCGAAGATGTCGACAATGGCAGCAATCATAGATTAACATCAGTTGCCTTCACCGCTAACCAACCCACATTCGACTCCTCGCAACTTCGCTGTAACATCCTTGCTGTAGGGACTTGCTTCGTTTGATCCGCATTGGCGACGCAAAAACATCTTGTTGGCTCAAGCGTTCTGAAGGACTAAAGCAACACTCAATTCAGCAGTCTACAGAAATCATGGGTTCAATCGATCCTGCCGGACTTCGAGGCTACCAGGTCAAGCAAGAATGGCACTCAAAACCGACCTATCTCAGGGTCATAGCAGCTGGTGCAGGCGCGACAGGTCTTTGCCTGGCCTACAAAATGAAGGAGAAGTTCAAGTTCGAGAATTATGACCTAGTAGTCTATGAGAAGTGAGTGATATCTGCTTCAATCGTAAGGTGCTAATAGCGTCAGGAACTCAGGAGTAGGCGGGACGTGGTAGGCAGAACCGTCTGGACCATAGCCGGTACCCTCCTGACTAAGCTTACAGGTTTGAAAACCGCTACCCTGGTTGTGCTTGTGATGTGTGAGCTCATTCCTCCATCAGCAAGTGGGATAAGCTGACTAAGTAGGCCTGCCCATGCATACACGTACTCATTCGAGCCAAACCCCAACTGGAGCACATTTTATGCCTATGGTCCAGAGATCAGGCAGTACTTCGAAGGCTTTGCGAAGAAGCATGACTTACTACCATGCGTTAAGGTCAACTCTCGGATCACGAAAGCCGTATGGGATGACCGAGAAGGCATCTGTTAGCACGATTCTAGTATCGTACTAAGTTCTACTAACGTTCATCAGACAATGTCGAGATCAACCAAGACGGCCAGTGCATTCACGACTGGTGCCATGTGTTGGTGAATGGAACAGGCTTCTTGAACGACTGGAAATGTGAGCCACAGTATGCTTGGTCGAGATGGCTGCCTGACAAGAATATAGGGCCGAAGATCCCCGGCCTGACTGACTTTAAGGGCACGCTTATGCATACTGCAAATTGGGACACTGGTAGGTGGTGATGAAGCCACGGTTCTGAAAAAGCCTAACGATAACAGGTGTAGATTACACAAACAAGAAGGTTGCAGTCATTGGGACAGGCTCATCTGCAATACAGACCGTGCCACAAGTCCAAAAGAGTGAGGGCCGTCCACAATGGGTGAAGACATCGCTAAGTCGTTGACAGAGGCACAGCATCTTACAGCGTTCATGAGATCAGTCACTTGGTGCTTCGAATTCCAAACCAGTTCATGACCAGTGCTAACCTCCTTAGGATCTCTCCGCCAGTAGGAGGCGAGATACTACAGGCCGAGAAGCAGAAAGAAGGGGACCAGCAAGCTCCAGCTCAAAGCGTCGCGGCTCAATACTTCTATACGGACGAAGAAAAGCAGAGGTTTCGAGAAGATCCAAAGCACTTGTTGGAATACAGGCAAGGACTCGAAGCACCTGTGAATTTGCTATTCGACATGTTCATTGCGGGCTCCGAGACGTCGAAACAGGCCGAAATTCTCATGAGGAAGGAAATGAACAGAAGGATCGGCGAGGGTCACGAAGAGCTCAAGGCGAAATTGATCCCCAGTTGGCCTCCTGGCTGCCGTCGTATCACGCCTGGCGACGGATACCTCGAAGCGCTCGTCCAGCCGAATGTCACAACAGTCCACGAAGAGATCCAACGAGTCAATGAGACTGGAGTGCTCGACGCGAATGGTAAGCAGCACGACGTCGACATTCTCGTATGCGCCACGGGCTTCAATCTAGCATTTACACCTCCATTTGAAGTCTATGGTAAAGATGGACTTTCTATGCACGACTTCTTCACCAACGATCCCTATGGCGGCCCTCAGATGTACTTGGCGACCACCGTGCCACACTTTCCCAACTTCTTCGTCGTCAACGGAGTGCGTGGTAACTGGGCATCAGGGACAGCCCTCCCATCGATCGAAATCTGCTGCGAGTACATCCTTCGCTGCTGCCACAAGATACAGCATGACCACCTGAAATCGCTCGAGGTCAAGCAGGAGGCGGTCACGCAACTCTACGAACACATCGACGCCTGGCATGAGGGCTCAGTCTGGAACTCGCCATGTAAGAGCTGGTACAAGAACAACATCATTGGTGGAAAGTTGTGGATATGGGCTGGTAGTGCTCTACATTTTCTGAAGACGTTGATGGGTGACCCAAGGTACGAGCATTACAACATTGAGTACAAGGACAAGAATATGTGGAGCTTCTTGGGTAACGGTAGAACCAAGGCGGAGATGCTGAAAGGCACAGAAGGCTACGCGACTGGTCAGGAGCTGTTGAAGAAGTTGACTCCCTACCTGAGGAATGAGGACTGCGACTTTGAGGTTGAATAGAGGATATCAGGAGTGGAGGGCAGTATAACTACTGCGGTCGGTTAATCAGGTCCCACGCCATGATTGTGAATTTATGAGAAATGCGCGTACCACCACTACATTTGTTTAAAGTAGCCTCGTGGCCTCGCCTCATCTAGTTTACGTGCTTATAATTGGCGTGTTTGTTTAGTCGCTTACAATTAGAGATAAGCCCGAAGAAGAGGCGGCTATCGGGAGTCTGTTTACACTAAAGATAAGACCTACGTCTATAATATAAATAAGAAATATATATATATCTAGCAATAAGCTAAGGTATTGGTAAGCAAGGTATAGGGTTAACGCTAGGGTTAGCAGAGGCGTATTGATAACCCAAATGACATGTTAAGTTAATAGCTTCCTGTTCTCAAGGCGTTGTGGCACGTGTGTGCCTAGTGCGAACGTAATAAGCTCCCCACGTTGGCCCTATCTCCATGCTATTTCACCGGCCTTGTACGACGCACTTCCCAATCGATGCTGCTATTCAAACACTCGGAATAGGGCTTAAGAGCCGTCGGCCGAACGATCTGCAGCTAGCTAGTACCTTCCGTACTTCTACCTATTTGAGAAGAGGACATACTGATATATAGTGTCCTGTAGAAGAAACAATAGCTGTGGAAGGGCAAGGATTATATCCGCTGGCCCGCGGACTATTCCCGGTTGGCCTACCCTACATAACCTCATCCTCGTGATTCTACGTATAAGATAGTTGTGTTATTTTCGCACTGTAAATCGACCTTTACTACTCACGTTCAAATCTCGAGGGTAGTATCACGTTTTCTTATCACTATTGCGACTTCTTACTCTAAGAGTACTGCCTTTTACCGTCTAAGCGACTAGCCGACGTCGCTCAAGGCTCTAAAGTCGTCGGAACAGGTTTCTACACCTACCGAATAGGCCATAAAGTTGTGGTGTTGTTAGGTCTTAATAGTTAGTCTTGGCACTGGCTTCTCAGTTCGTAAAGTCCGACTGCTAATGCCTGAGACATTTTGTACGGTGGGCACGCCTAATTTATCTCATTGTCAGGCATCAATAACTTTCCGGGCCAGCCGCAAATATCCGCGGGCCCGCCGATATAATCCTCCCCCAGTGGGAGCTAAATATCCGCCAGATCTAACAACACCTTTCTTTGACATGCGATACACATGAACTGACTGTACATCATGGTAGTAAGCTGAGGTTTACAGTCCTCGGCTGACATAATTTGAAAGTTTCTGCGTGCCGTGAATCCATCTCAGAAGCAAGCCTTGGCGCATCGGAACCCCGTCTGCCCACCATTGGCGATATCTGTGGGAGCGCGATTCCTTCTTCTCTTGCTGCCAAGCCTTGCCGGGCCTGCCAAGCTCTTGGACGAGAATTCGCAGTCTTGAACGAGCTGTCGTTGAGAAAGCACGTGATGTGATAGCTGCCGGATCTTACCAGCATCATCCTTCCGCCACGTCATTGTCAGAAGACGATGGAGACGACATTCGTCCCGATGCACTGCATCATGTTTCCAGCCAAGTCTCCGCCGCGCTTACACAGCCTTTGTCCCGGATCTTGGTCGCAACCTTGGTTTTATGTGGGATAAGAATCGATTCAGGGTGAAGTACGAACATCGGCTGGGCGGTAAACTACATCCAACTATCCAGGGTGTTAGGAACAGTGCATAGACCCTAGTAGAAGAGGAGGAGAGGGTCCAACTCCCGAAGCATCGCGATGTTAGATCAGACTGTGTGTTGACGGGAGGTTGCACCTGTCCCTGAATTCAAGCAGCGAGATCTGCCGCAAACTTTACGCTATCACCCCGCGGGGCCGCTAGGGCTCTTGCTTGAATGTATTATACAGCGCTCTCGACCTTTATAACTAGTGTTACGATTTAAGAGATATAATCGGACTGCTAGCGGGTTACTCGTATATTATAGTATAGCTAATATATATATAGGTAAGTTAAACGAGGAAGCCTAGTATATAAAGATAAGATAATAGAGTTACGTAATTAGTAGTAGTAATTAGTAGAATTAAAAGTAATTAGTACAATTAGTACTAATTATACTAGTTATAAGTAATTAAGCTAATTAAGAAACTAGGACTTATAAGTATATAAATATAAAACTCTTATATATAGTTTTATAGTTTCGTAGTTAACTTAAGTTATACTAGAACTCTATTTATATATAATAGACCTTATCTTAACTTATTTATATACTATCTCGTTTAGCTTACTTAAGTAAAATAAGAGGTTCTACTCGTACTCTTACTAGTTATATAAAGAACGACGCCTTATAATATAAGAATATAAGGACTCGAAGTTTATCGAATAGAAGTAAAGTTATATATATCTTATAAGTATAGATATCCTTATAAACTAATATCTTATAGCTCTCTTCTACTCTTAAGCTATATAGCGCCGTAATATTAATAAATTTTACGTTACTTAAATTAATCTATCGTCTATCGATAGTACTAGCCCTACCTTTACGCGATAAGAGGATATACTAAGGATTAATATCTAGAAGGTAAGATCGCTCAACTATAGACTACTAATAGCTAGCTGTATTAGTCCTAACACCATAATAGGTATTTTAACTCAGTGGCCTTGAGTGACGTCACGGCTGCCTAGACGAGTAAGCAGTGGCCGCCACTAAGCAGTCGTCCAGAACAGTTGGCCGCAAGCTTAATTGCGTCATGTTCCAAGTATCACGTTTGCTTAACACCGTGAAGCAATGAGCTCCTCCTTTCTACACAGCATGGAACTGATTGGCGATTTTCAATTGATTATCTAACCGTCATATAACGCAGTTGCAACAGTTATGTCCGGACTCGTCGAAAAGCTGACTGCTGAAGGGAGTGGTGAATCAGCAGGTGAGAGCATATGAGGCATGTGGTTTTCTGAGCCAGTCCTAAGCTAGACAGAGTTTTTAAACGACATCGTGAAGCAGTTATGGCCCAATGTCAATGCGGCCGGCAGCAAAATGGTCAAGGAGATCGTGGAGCCCATGTTCAAGACTATGCTTCCTGCCCCACTGGCCACTCTGCACTTCACTAAGATCGATCTCGGCCCTGTACCTCTACGGCTATCAAACGCAAAGACAACAAAAAGTGAAGTAGATGGCATCAAACTCGACCTGAACGTCGATTGGGTGGGCAAAGCCGACATCGAAATGGATGCAGACATGATACCTGCCCTCGTGAGTGGCTGTCTTCTGCTAACCAGGTGCATGACATTGATTCGTGATGTAGGGCGTCGAAAGCGTGCAGCTTCATGGCAGGCTTTCCATTCTGCTATGCCCTCTAACAAACGTTATACCGCTGGTACGTAAGTATTCTGCCACCGACGTCCTTCCCATTGACACCCAATGCAGATCGGAGCCGCCCAGATATCATTCATCAACCCACCGGTCCTGAAGCTTGATTTTACTGGCGCTGCTAACGTGGCCGATTTCTCGATCATTGACGACACCGTCCGCAAGGTGATTCTCGGCATCATCAACTCCATGTTCACTCTTCCTAACCGATTCCTACTCAAGCTTGACGCCAACGCCGACTACTTCAAAATCTACCATTATCCGCTTGGCGTGATACGAGTGACTGTGGAGAAGGCATGGGGCTTTGGAGAGGAGGCTAAGTCACCCACGAGAAAGTTGTTCAACAAGTTGAGTCGCGCCGCTCCAGACTGCTATGCCAAGGTCAACGTCGGTGGAGAGGAACCGTGGAAAACAGCCACGAAGAACAACACGAACAGGCCGACGTGGAACGAGACGCATGACTTTGTGGTGAGTGACTTTGATCAGTGCATTAAAGTGGACGTCGAAGATGAAGATGTCAACGGAGATGATGAAGTTGGCTTTGCGGTGACAACGGTTCGAGAGATTTTGTTGGCTGGAGGTAGCCAAGAACTGACATTGGTTCACAAAGGCGAGGAAACGGAAGGCAGAATATCGATCTCATGCCAATTCTTCAAGTATGTGGCCGATGCCGGTAGCCTCACTGCTTCCGACCACGAAGGCGATGGTCGCCTCTCCGGCCTCGCTACTGTCTTAGTCGCAAGTGCATTCGGCATTAAGGGCCAGCGCGAGAACCTGAAGCCAAGCGTAGTAGTGACTTGGGGCAAGACTCAACGGTTCCAGACCGCCATCAAGACTGATGCTCCCGGTACCGACATCAGCAATCCTGCATTCGACCAGGCGTTCCGACTTCCCATTACAACAGACTTGGTGGGTAGCAGTCCGGACAACTTCCGTATTGCACTTCTGGACGGCGAGAAAGAGATTGGAGGCGTTGATATACCTTTTGCAAGGGTGGCGGATGCACCTGACAAGATTTTCCAGCAGAAATTTGACGTTGGTAATGGAGCCACTGTCAGAGCCAGCATTCGCCTGAGAGGCATTGTTCCTGGAGAGATGCCACAGGTAGCGCTTCCCGACAGACGCAAGTAGTGATACATCGACCAATGTGACGGCATTCATACTTTGGACCGACCTTAAATATCCCTTAAAATCATGCTCTCGCGTGGAGATATTGGGCAACGACCAGGAGCAGAAGACGATATGCAAAAGTGGAAGACCCAGCTCGTCGGTGTCCAATAGCATTCGTCTATATTTCCGGCCATCTAAATATACATGGCAGCAAGGCTAATTGCTTTGGTCCTGGCTCGGCATCCCGCTGCAGTTGGCTTAGTGGTATCGGATACTGAGGGCGCGGACACAGTGCATCGTCTTCACAGTGTGACGGTGGTGGGAGCGACGGCGGTAGTGGCTTGGACAATAGGGAAACCCTGAGTGGGGCAAAAAGCCTTCTGCGCGTGAAATGCCATCGAACAGCTGTTAATCCCGTCAGCTCTTCATGCGTTTCCCAAGCACATCGAATCGCTCACCCTGTAACATCCTTCCAAAGAGCAATACGATGCACGCCAACAACGCAACAAGACCGACTATGCCGCAACGCACCTGGCCTGCGATTGCCGCAACTTCAACCTCCGTAGGAAGCAAAGGCAACCCCAAAATGTGACCCAGGGTGAGACTCAGATATTCGCAAACAAGGTAAGGGGAAGATGCTGAGCCAAAAACCTCAAAACATCCGGCGAAACAAGGCTGTTCCATAAGCTGCATCAAGGTGCTCGTCTGGCGACTGACGTTAATCTTTATAGCTTGTAGTACGATAAGCAGTTCTGGCGATGCTGCTCGTGGAACTACAACGTCGACCTTCCCATTCAATTCTAACTCAAAATCTCACTACCCGCTTCAAGCATGCGATATCGTTGAATAGTCCGGTTGAAGCTTATGGGGCTGACTGGTGATTAGCACATGCCGACTACGGCCAGGCGCGAAGGTTCAGTCTGCCCGTTGCTGCGATGGTGGGCATAGGCCGATGCTCAGATGACGTTCGACTGCTCTAACTCCTGCCGCGCAAAAAGCTCTCGACTCGGCTTAAGCTGGTCACCAGACACACGACGCAGCTAGTTACTCGGTCCGATGACCGTCTCTCGCTTGTCGGACGACTGTCGCCGGTGATACTAGAAGGGGGACCTGAGCATACGGCTTGCTGGCGGTGCTGGCGGTGCTGGCGGTGGGTCGATGCGTAGATCGCGGGGTGTCGACACGATCGGTACGTCTGCTATCTCGACGTGCGTTCTCGGTGGAGGCCAGCGGAGCTGGGATAGTCGCTGGGACAGGCGTGACGTTCATTTTATGACCTGTGGCTTTTACGACGAGACGTACCGCGTTTCTTTATCCTGACGCAACGACAGCAAACGAGAAGCTCTTGACCGGAAGGGCTTCGGTGGAAACCAGTACTGGACCCTTCCCTCATCCTTCTTATCCTCTTTTCTCTCGTTGTCGTCCTCGTCGTCGTCGTTGTCACTGAAGTAGCTCTACTCGAACGTGGGACGGTTAGGGGACGGTGTCGGAAGGTCGGAATGGACTCCGAGTCCGAGTCTAACAGGGTTCGAAGCTACTCGGCGTGGGATCGCGCTGGCTGTGGGGGCGGGCTTCTGTGGGCGCGGTGTTTGTTAGTCTCTGAATTGAATCTGAATCTTTCTTCTCTTTGCCTAGCATGCAGTGGTGGCGTCCCGGCTCCTGCGCTTCCTCTTCTCCGTCTTCGTGCTCGTGTACGCGGGCGGCCTCTCGAGTGCGGAGTTGGCGGAGTGGAAGGAGCTGAACACAATTGACATTGGCTACTTAGAGCTAGATTGCTCTGACTCGGTCATATCTATCTCGGGACCCTCAAATCCTGTGCCTGTGGTTGTGGTTATGCTTGTGTTTGTGGTCGTGTTTGTGGTTGCGGTTGTCTTTGTGGTTGTGGATGTAGTTGTGCTTATGCTTACACTTATACTTATCCTCGCTCTAGCTCGCTGGTTTCACTCATCGAGCTAATTTCTGCTCTAGCCTAAAGACATCGTTGGTAAAATCCTTTAAGAACTTTGTTCTCGACGGTTGTGTAGCGCACTTCGTCCTCTTTTTGTAGCACAAATTCGCCCTTGGTAAGCTCCGAGCTTGGAGGTGGTGGACTGAGATCGGTGGGCGGGTTCTGTGTGAGTTCTGTGCGGCGGTCAGCAAGTGAGGGCAGTACAGCGGAGGAACGTACCAGCTCGGACGGCATTGAGCACAACATTCGCGGCCTCCTTCTTCGCGACCTTGAGAGACTGTCTCTCGGCAGCGACGTGGTGGAACTCTTCGCCCGAGAGGAGTATAGATGTTCACGACTTACTCTTTGAATTTAGCGGCGTTTCGGGTAGCTCTTAAGGGTCGTTTCGGCTTTGTGACCTTGTCTAGGGTATGTTTAGGCTTGATTGTCGCATGTGTAGAGGCACGTATAGGGACATTATAGGTGAATAGACGTGCGCGGCTATGAACATCGTTACAGCCCTTTCCGATGTGGCCGGTGTAATCGCACTGGAAACATGTTGATTTCAACTTAGCTTGTGTCTCTTTCAGTTTTACTGCACTTCTGGCAGTTCTGGATTGTCGTTTGGGTTTGGTGATCTTGTTCCGTCGTCTTTGTTGCCTTTGGCGCTATTATCAGTGGTTGCTGTGGGAGCAACTGGCGACGACCCGCAGTGACTTTACTTTAAACCAGGACCGAAGACCTTTGATTTGTGCTTCAGCCTTGAAGGTTCGTTGCCAACTGAAGAAGTTACTACGACCTCTCAGGATGATGAGTTTGACGTCGGCGGAGTCGGTCTCGTTCTTCAAGTTGTTTTCAGGCATATAGTGGAGTCGACTGCCCTGATTTGGGTGGAGTCAGTGTTTGGGTTTTGGCTTTAACTTCAAGTTACTTGAATGGGAGTCAAAGTGGAGTTGTTGCAGTAGTGTTCTCTGCAGTGTGGTGTCTTCAGACTCTACGACGCTCTGCCATCTCGTCTTCTGCTGGGCTGGACGAAACGAAGAGTACCCCAGGACTATGACACAGAGCCGAGGTAAGCTGTAGGCAACCCTATTTGCAATATAGTCGCAGGACGCAGGGAGGTTCTTAGCATAGATCCCGGAACCGAACAGTTCACGATCCACCTCCAGCATTTTCGAGACCTTGAGTAACGCCATCGACGAAAGCACCCGCTTCTCTCCTCGCCCTCGGTACGTCAACACCTCCCTGCCCGTACACTCTCGCAATAGCCGCTTGAACCTCCTCGTCCTGGTAGATCTCATCGTTGTCGGTTGCAGCGCCCCCTTCGTCAACCGCCAGGTCAGCCTCTCGCCTAGTGACTTCTCTCCAGTAGTCATCTTCAGCAGCCTTGAGATTGGTGTCACGATTGACCGTGTTGCGCGCCACCGAGTATGCCCGAAGCTTAGCCTGGACGGTCTGCAGTGCTACTCCGCTGTTACGGACTAGGTCCTGTGTCTGGACTTGTAGGGTGTCGATGCTGGTGTTGTTTGCGGCGTTGGGGTCACCGAGGAAGGGGAAGAAGATGAAGCGACCTGTGTTTGTGGTCCAGAGGTACAGCGCGGATAGAACGTCCAGGAGGCAGATGCTGAGGGGCCGGATGGTGCGTAAGAGGGCGAAGAGCGAGGTTGGGGATGGGCTTCGAGTGCTTACGAGGGTTGGATCGAAGGCGAAGAAGGTGTTGAGGTAGATGTCAATGGCGAGGAGGAGGAGCGCTGGAATGACAATGCGCATGCGTGAGGTTGCGGTCAGTGGCGAGGTGAGAGCGGCTGATGTGGCGACGCCAAGGACAATGAGATGGATGAGGTGTGGTAGGAAGACTGTGGTAGGCAGTGAGTAGAGCGTGTAGGTTTGTGGCTGGCTGGGATGACAGAATGAGCAGTCTAGTAGCGTCGAGGGACCATAAGTGAGATAGATCATGCGCGACCTGAAAGAGTTTCAGCAAACTTATACACAAGCATTTGGCGCGTACAAAGACCACATACTCTTTAGTCGTAAGTGCTGAGCGGAGAGCTTGGTCGGCATCAGTCAAGATGCCATTTGGTCTAAGCATGGCCAGGCGTGCGAAGAGCACATCGCTTGGTACGCCAAGACGAGTGCTGGTTGTACTGAAGACATTCAGGAGGCCTTGGTCTGGCCCGCGACGAAACGATCGGGCAAGGAAGAAGACAACGGAACAGAACAGGATGTTGAGACTTCTGTCAACCCTCGGCGGTAATGGTTTGGGTGGCGGTCGTGTGCGGTATGCGGTCTTCAGTGCGTTGAGATAGCCATATGCTCGGGGGAGCACGAACGTGAACAGAAATGGCCAGAATGGCTTGATACTGTTCGGTTAATGAAAAAGGGACAAGAGAAATACGCGCGTAGCTTACCTGCTCAGGAGTGACATGCTTACAATGGGCTTCACCAAGATATCATCCCTATTGTCTTCACAGTCGAAGCTGCCGAAGGAATAGTGTGCATCCAAATCAGAACCTTAGTTTGGCAGGTATGACAATCCTTGAAGTAGAGGCTATAGCAAGGCGTTTTCGATATCCCTAGAGACATCCGTTTAGACATCCGTTTAGGGTACATCGTGTCACGTGTACTTACGGAAAACGGCTGCGCCATTTATTTTCTCTAGAAGGCAGCCATCTCTGCCTTCGAACTGTTGACAACTATCGCATACTGAATCGAAGTGCTCTTCGAAGTCCGTTTGCAACAGGCAGGCTACTCAAAATGACACGTGGTAATCAGAGAGAGAAAGCCCGTGAGAAGAACCTCAAAGACGCAGCCGGATCGGTAAGTGCGACTAGCTCAACAACAAGTGCCTTGGAGTTCGATGCTCCGAACATGCGTTTGGCGACAAGTGAGGGCAAACACTGACTGAACGGCCGCAACAGGGAAAGAAGAACACACTGTCTGGTACCGAGTTCCAGCGTACGAAAGAAGCCCAAGCAGCCATCATGCGGGAAAAGCAGGCGAAAGGTGAGTATACGGACTTGGATCTGCCAGGAATGGAATGGAATGGCGGTGAGGCTGACGTGGTGTGCACAGCTCTTGAAGCGAAGGCCGCTGGTGGTGGCGATGCGAAGAAGAAGTGACCTAACGAACTCCGGGTGACATCGAACGTGTGAATGCGACGTGGCACGAATGACTGGAACATTGTCGAGAGGAGCATACTTGAAGATAGTCAGCGGAGGCGTCAGTTTTGGAGTACGAAAACATGAATTGTAGTGCATTCACAACAACTAGAACAGAGACACTTTCCTACGCAGCATCTCTTCTTTCAACACGCAGTACGACCTCGTAGCATGGTATTACTTAGGTCGACTTAGCTTCTCTCACCTACCTTTGCTAGGCAGTTGTAGACAATAGGAAGGAAAACTGCAATGATTGACGTGCTGGTGCAATCATGAGGATATCATTATTCGTCGCTAGCATCGCAATATCAACATCACTAATTTCGCATCTTACTCCTCCTCAGAAACAACCAGAGTGTCACCAGCATCAGCTAACATATCGAATTCCTCCACGTCCTCATCATCTTCGTCTTCAGCCTCACTATCGACTTCGACCTCTCCCGGTACACCCTCCCACTCAATGTACTCTCCCTCCACCCAATGCTTGCTGATGGGTAGGTGGTACGGGTCGTAGGGAAAATGTCCCTCGAGCATACCATTTTCTCCTACCCAGCTTGTATCCCTTTCTGGGCCATTGAGTGTCAAACCAGCAACTGGCCGCCACGACGTTGCGATCCGTACTCGCTTGTTTTCTTCTAGCTTCGGTGTGAGGTAGAAAATCTCCAGCGCGTGTGTGAGTCTCGCGAACATCTGAACAATATCCGGATAACACACTCGAAGCGGATTGAGGCGTGAATAAATGGCCGCATGAATCGAATCTTGGATCGCACGCGGAAGTGAATATGGCTGATCTTCATCTTCAAGATCCGAGTACTCGTCTCCGTCTTCTGCATCGAGGACTGAGGGGCTCAGATCCTTCCAGCGCATGCAGAAAATGTACATTACTGCTTGAAACATGGCGTAGAAGTCCCCATAACGCTTGACGTCCGGCTGCAGACATGATGGCTCGTACTTTAGACGAAGCTGGTTTAGTTCGCCACAGAGGAGGTCGAGGGTGTCGTGGACAAGAACCGGTGAAACATTCTTGCCTCTGCCGACGAAACCAGACAGATATGCTCCGGCTGCATGCCGAATCACTGGTGAGTATTTGTGATCCAGGAACACGGTGAGGCAGTGGGTGAGAAACCTGTCGACTTTGGTTGCATCTGCTTGGGCAAAGTGGAAGATCAGGAATTGAGGATGCCGTGACCGGTGAGTAGGCAATATGAATCGGTTGAACTGCGTGATAAGCTGCTCAATAGCATTGTCTCGCGCTTCCAAGATGTTGGATCTCATAAGCTCGGAGTAATATTCGAACAGAACATCCATGATCATATCGACTTGGCGCATATCCTCCTTTTGCTGCTTCCGTTGTGCTGTTGTTGGGTCTGTGTCTTCATCCTCTGATTCAGAATCATCTGTAAGACTTGCTGCAGAGTCCTCGTCACTCGAAGAGGCTTGTGAAGAACGCCGCTTTTCGTGGTATGCTAGTGTCTGCGAGCTTGTCATGTGCTGTAGGATATCATCCACTGCATCATCGTCATCATCTTCCAGAGCAGCCTGTACCGATGCATCTAGCTTGATCAATTGCTGCAATATGCTGTTCAGGACCTCCGAGGTAACCTCAGGTGTATACTGTATGAGCTGCATGAAGTTTTCGACATATGTCATCCTGTCTTTGGCCTTGCTGAAATCGAAATCGAGCTTTGTAGATATGCGCTGCGCAAGAACCGAGCTGGCGATGAGTATCAACTGGGTCATGTATCTAATAGTCTCCAGAACTCTTCTGTGGATCTTTGGCTGCCGGACGACCTTGCAATCCGGTAGCCTTCTCGTTCTCTGAGGTCCAAGCAGATCAACGAGCATGCCGATTATGCTGGTAATGTAGCCACCCTGCGAAACAGCCAGACTTCCCAGAAAGCGCACGAATGCAGAAACATAGCTGTCGTCCCGGCCAACCCATTCACTCGAAACAACAGCATGGACGAGGGATCCGCACTCTCTTCGCAATCTCGTCACGTTCGCTTCCAACGCCTGTATGTGATATTTGAGGGCCTTCGTGGAAGGGGCCCGTTCCTTGTCATGATCCGCCATGAATAATCCTCGTATTCGCTCGTATGATTCATGGTCGTAGGCGAGATGCCGTTCTATGGCTCTCCGCACTTGCTCGTTCACCACCAGAGGATCAATATCGTCCTCGTCATCTGCAGAGACGATGTCCACGTCTGCATCGAACTTAACGCGCAGACGTTTCGTTGGACTCGATGGCACTGCCAGCAGGCTCGTGTCGTCAATCGATCTCTTCAAGGTCGATTGGCGCGATATGCTGCTCGGCCTGAGGGGTGTTTTTGATAGGCTTGAGGTCGACTGCGCGGTGGCTGGCGCACGTCGAAGTGGGGGCGGCGCTATAACCGCCATGTCGTGGGATATTCTGGTAGGATGTTGGACATTGGATGAGATATGTATACTATTCTATTGGAATTCTAACAATGGAAACAGTAAACAACAACAAATGTGTACAGCAATGAATTGCCATGCGTAAAGGTCGTGTGCCCGATGAATACGGTAAAGAAAATATCGCCAGCACGAGACCATGACAGCCTGGCAAACTTCAGGCAGAAAATGGCTTGGCAGAGCAGCAAGTTCTCTTCGAGCCAGGAGCTACCCGGGTTATCCTTGATTATTCATCACCCAACCTGTTCATCGAGGCCAAATGTTAAGCAGGCACAGACCCAACCGTTGACAACGTCGCAGACCGCTGATCTTCTTCCTCTTCTGCCTCACAGCTGTCGTCCTCCTCTTGCAAAATTCGGAATTGCTGAAAGACTTGTTCAAACCGAGAAGCACCACCAATGGATCTATTCTTGGCACAGCCTGTCATTAGATTCAGCAGGCGTCCACAAGCATAAAGCTGTTCTACGTCTGATATATCACCGATCCCGTTTCAATGTGCAAGTGATGATCTATTGATGCCTAAGTCCTACCTATCTGCACGAGGGACACCAAACGGAGGAACCATGGTTGTCCTTTGCCATTCAGTCGGTCTCCTTGCCCATCGTTTCGATCGGCAGGCATGCTGTGCAAGCAAAGCACACCAAGAAAAGAGCGCTCGAGATATAGATAGGCATCTTCGCCGAGGCCGCAGTGTCGTTCCCGGCATAGATGGCAACCAATGGCGCGCATAGACCGGCTAACCTGTTCAGGCCGGAGCTGATACCAGTCCCAGTGCTCCGATTCGGTGTTGGAAACGTCTCCGGTGAGTAGCTGTAGAGTACCCCATATGCTGTCTGTTGGAAGAGCGTGACCATGCAAGAGCAGCCAAGCTGGAAACTTGCATCCGTTGAAATGGTGAACAAGAAGAGAAAAATGCCAGTCAGCAGCAGAGAGACGCCCATTGTGCCCCGTCGACCAACATACTTGACTCGCACAGTGTATGCCGCTATCGCACTACCAGGACATCCGACGATGGACTGAATGGCATAGTTGCGGTAGAGAATACTGTCCGGTATTGGCGGTGCAGTTGGATCGACCGCGCGCAGGTACTGTACGATGAACGCGTTGAACAGAGGGTAAGCCATGCCGATGCATGCCCAGATGATCCACAACAGCGTCGTGTTGATGGCAAGTCGCTTGTATGCGAAGAGAGGTCTGATCCGTTCAGTTGAGAACTTGCCGACGGAACGCTTGATGATCTCCAGGTTGCTGACGCTCTCTTTCTTGGCGTCCTGCTCAACACCCCCGATCTCATTCAAGATCTCCTCTGACATCCATGTCTTCTTATTGTTGTGGTAAGCGATGGCTCGGACTACCATGACAGCCTCGCGTTGTCGACCTTTGGCCAGGAGATATTTTGGCGACTCGAATAGGTGGAAGAGCACAGACCGGCACACAAACATCCCCAGAGTCGTTGCACCTGCGATTGAAGTTAGCTGACTTCTTCGTTAGACGAGTCTCAATTGTTTGCTTACCGACGGTGTAATTTAGGTAGCGCCAACCCTGGTTCTCGGCATAGTTCGTCAGGAAGGCCCACCCAATTAGGGAAGCATACAGCTGTCCGAACGGCCAGAATATCGACAACAACGTCAACAGGTTGCCACTAGTCTGAGGCAGGAATTCCAGGAATAGTGCCCCATCGACTGGCAAATTGCCACCAATACCGAATCCAAGGGCAGCATAAAGGCCACAAGCGCCGATCCAGTTGGGCGCGGCACCGACAGCAACACCGAAGGCCCCAGTGAGCAGCAGTGTCAGATTGAAGGCCGGTCTTCGGCCGATGATATCTGCACTGATACCCCAGAAGAGCGCACCGATGGTCAGGCCGAGAAACAGCGCCAGGGTCGTGAAGCGGACACTGGACTCCGAAACGCCGAACTCAGCAGACAGTGAAGGCAAGCTGAGAGCAACAACTTGTAACCCTGTCTTCGTTAGCAGTCGAACAGAACTCATTACGGTCTCAATACTTACACAGATTGTCAGCGAACCAGCCAAAACCACAAAGGAAAAACAGCTCCCATTGGTACCGACCCATACCAATATCGATCAGGGCCTTGTTTACAACCTTGGATTTGCGGTCGTAAGCAGAGTCGTGGCCCGACGCAGAGACATCTGCGTCAATCTCAGCGCGCAGCGCCTCGAGGTTCGTGACAGCACTATCGAGGCTATCCTTGTCCGAGGCCCTTTTCTCGGCCTCTCTTTCCTCCTCACCAGCGCTCTCTGCTCGCTGCGCCTGACCCAGTGGTATCACCACCGAGTCAAAGTCCTCGAGGTGATACCTCTTGAACGGCCACAGGAACCCCATCTTGTTGCCCTGGAGGTTTTCGAGGTGAGGCGCGAATGATAGTACTGCCTGTTACGAATCCTTTCGAGAAGGCTTCTGGGGCTATGCTATCTGAATCAGATGGTGGTTAGGTTACTGCTGTCGGGCATGGCTGCTGGGGGATAGCTTTTTGTGCTCTGGCTATGCCACTACAAGACACTAGGCTTGCTTGATGAAGTTGATCGCAATTGTATAAACTGCGGGTCAAGCCTGAGATGGAATTAAGTGTCAAGTCAAACGTCTCCAAGGAATACTCCAGCGAGACAAGGAAGAATCGGACAGATCCTGCTCCAACTTATATAGGAAAGCGCGACTAACGTGCTCATGTCGATTCACTACTCTACCGCCGTTTTGTGCGCTGGACGTCAACTTCTGGTTCTGCTAGCACAGCCTAAGTCCAAAACCTGCTCATCGACCAGTCGCATGCACAACGGCGCGAACCATTGCAAGCAACATCTCCTGCGCAGTACATGCATAGCCCACACCCCAACCCGACCTCGACCCGAAAGCTAAGCAACACAAGCCATCCGGCGTAGAAGCTGCTGAGTCACTCCTGATTCTCAAGGCTCCTCCGATTAACGTTAACGTTCGGTCACTAGGACCCTCCCGGCACCGGCTCGTAACGCCAGTTGCACCAAGGCGGGCGCAGGCTATCTGCAGTGCTGAAAGGCTAGTACTGATGTAGGTAGTATTGGTATTCTGTAAGTGGTATGAAGGTCGGTAAGACTGGTTGGGGCAAGTTGGAAGTAAATGTAATGACTGGGCCGCACTTGCCCAACAGTGCTCAAGAAATGACAAGCTCAGGACATGCAGCCTCCATCCTGCCATGTAGTCATGATCCACCATATTTGTAGCGCGTTGTTGGCCATTTACTACCGCAGTCACTACATGTACCGGTCCACCACTCTGACGGACCTTTTACCTCTGTACATACCACTTACACCACATTCATTACACCTATACTGCT